>Ga0256908_1000028_pt1 | contig 129267 bp, 114 predicted proteins | sample MC6MC0761MT_FD_186331 | JGI IMG/M metagenome (GOLD analysis project Ga0256908, IMG submission 186331) | Metatranscriptome of enriched soil aggregate microbial communities from Iowa State University, Ames, United States - MC6-MC0761-MT... | ecosystem: Environmental > Terrestrial > Soil >... | reverse complement strand
CGTTGTTCGGATTCGGGTACACGCTTACGTGTTTGCTCAGGTCTTTATCATTCAGTTTTAAAGGCCAGCCCACCGTAAAGGTGTAGAATACCTGTGCTCCGAAATCGGGCTGGAAGGTCTTCAATGTCTGACCGTTATTGCCATTCAGGATCGCAAAGGTTCCACTGCCCTGGGCTGCATTGGCCCACCATTGTAAACCATCACCTACGCCACCGGCTCCATTATCGTCCAGGGTCAGGGTATAACAGTCGAATGGCAGGTTCAGCGTATCGTTATATGTGGTATTGGCCGTCATGCCGGTTTTAGACAGGACTACCGTACCCGCCATATTGCGGATGGTTAAGGTATTCTCCTGCGGACTGCTGTTGGTTTTCAGTTTGAAGACAACTTTCTGTGTCGGCAGTACATCTGGCAGGTTGTACTTAGAGATGCCGGTATCATTGCCCGCATATTCATCAGTAGTATTATTTGCGCCGGAGATCCATGCCAGGAAGCGGTTTGTGTTATCGCCCACCCAGAAAGATGAAGTATTTACAGGTAAGTCTACGATAGCCGTATCCAGGAATTTGAGGTTACCGCTCCAGTTGTATGTTGCTTCCTGTCCGCCTGCTACTTTATACTTGATCACCGCGCTGGTCAGGTTATTCTTACCGGCATTGCGGATCACCACCTGCGGGTTAACGCAGATCGGGTTCATGCGGGACAGTACAAAATCATCGCTCGGTTTACGTACGGTATAGATCTCTGCATCATTGTTACGACCCGGTGTTTTATACTCGATCAGTTGCAGGCCTACATTGTAGTTACCGTTATAGGTCGCTTCATTACCAGCAGGTGCTGCAGCGATCTGGTAGTCCAGGTTGATCTGTCCGCCACTGATGTACTGCGATACGTTCATATCATGCGATTCGATAATGTCACCAGGACACCATCCTTCGCGGCGATATACCCAGGTACCTCCCTGAGGGAAAATTGGATTCACAGAACAATCGGTACGTTCGATACGGAATGTTTTGATTGTCTGACCGTTGGATTTATAATAGTGATTATTATACATGAATTCACAACAGCCGTTAGGGTAAGCCGGGCCTGCGTTTTCCGCACCGCCGTGTCCGCTCACATAGCTTCTGAATTTCACCTGGTCGGTTCCGGCTTTCAGGGTGATGTTCTTAGGAGATAATACCGTGTCCGATACGATAGCCCCGTATTTGTAAGATCTGTAACCATTCTGCGGCCAAGGCTGTGCAATATGGTTTACTTCGGCTGCAGGCTGCCCTTTGATGAAGGCAAAGCGTACATTCTGTAACTCTTGTGTGCTGCCCACTTCCAGGTCTACTGTATCTTGCAGGAGCGGGTAGTAATCTGTTACATCATAGATGCGGGTACGGCCGGTACCCAGATCCAGGTTGATGCCGTAAGGAGAGATGCTACGGCCGATCTCATACTGTACGGTATTGCTGTACCAGTTGATGTTGTGATTGTAGATGACGCTATCCAATACATTCAGTGTGGAGTCTGTTTTCACACCGTTAGTATAGGTATATCTGTATTTCTGTGTCCATACGTTCAGTGTATCGGTACTGATTCCCGGATTTACCGGTGAGTTATCACTGATGATCTGGTTAGCACCGGGATTACCGTAGATATATACAGTTGCTGGTGCTTTATATACGGTATCCGTTACCAGGACAGAATCTGTGGTGCTGGTATAGGTATTGCGTTCAAATTGAATCTGGGGTCTCCAGCTCAGTTTTTGTACATTGTAATAGTAATCTCTTGGTTTGATTTTCTGCCACCAGAGATTATTGTTGATGCTACCGGATGCCTGTGCATTGGCCGATGCGTCGTTTACAACAGAGCCGGTACCGGTATTGATGCGGTAATCGGCTTTCAGGTGGGCAAAATCAGGGTGCGTGGCGGTAATATCCTTACCAACCCATTCCTTAATATCGGCATCAGAAAGCTTTTTATCCCAGATACGCAGATGTGATAATTTGCCCAGGTAGTTATAGCCACCTTCGCGGGACTCACCGATGAAGAATTCACCACCATTAGGTTGTGTGTTTACTCCTGTTCTGCGCTTGGTATACACCAGCTTACCATTCATATAAAAACGGAAGGTATCGGTCGCATACGTAACCGTCATCTGTTTCCAGGAGTTCTTGGTATTCGGACCAGAGAAGATCGGCTCCTGGCTGTTGGAGCTACTCCAGAGATTCAGGCGGTAGCTATTGTTAGGGCTGGTCGTACGCATGGTGAAATCTGCGCTGTTGCTGCCTCTGCGGCCGGCGCTGAATAAGGTTCCTTCTGGTGAAATGAAGGAATCTACATTCATCCAGATCTCATAAGTACGCGGGGCATTACCACTGAACATGTTTACACTGGCCGGGAAACGTACATTACCGCCCTGTGCCTGAAATGTGCTCAATGCATAGTTGCCGGTAGTACTGTACAGACCGGAGGTATAGCTGGTATTTTCGCCCAGTAACTGATTTGCAGTCGCTGTGCTGTTGTTGTCGAAGGAGAAATCGATCAGCAGATGCGAGGTGCCGTTCCAGTTGAATGGTGTGTTGAACTGGAAGTTGTTTAAACCGGCCGTAGTAATTACACGGTTGTAATTGTATACCCTTGTCAGTGTATCTACCTCCATTGCTGCTACGTCAAAATTGTCGTAAGGCACTTGTTTGATGCGGATCTGCAGGTTGTTGAGGGTAGCATTGCTGCCCTGAAAGTTTAGCTTGATACCGGTGATGTTGCCGGCAGTCAGGCCTGCGGTTTGCAGTTCAGACGCCTTCCATACAAACTGTGCTCTTTCCTTACCTGCAGCCAGGTTGAAGGGGTGTGGCTGTGCAACGGTTGCAGCTCCCACCGTATAGTTGCTGGTAGCCGTATTGGTTGGTACGGTATTATAGATCCATGATTTGTACAGGTCAAACTGCGGATTGATGGCATAGCGCAGGCTATCCGGACTGGAACCGTTGTACAGTTTGAAGTAGCGACCTGCCTTTGCCGTAGAGTCCAGTACTCCACGATGGTCATATATATTATTGAAGTAGATGTAATCCCACTCTCCACAGGCGTAGTTACCATCGCCCGATACGGTTGGGTAACACTTGATGGTGAAGTACATCAGGACCTTACGGTATTGCTCATTGGCGGTAGGGAAGAAGAACTTGGCTCTTCTGGTCCACAGCGAATCGTAAGTGTATGTCTGCACCCAGGTGGTGTCCTGTGCCCGGCTTTCAAGTGATGGGGTGAGGGCCGATAAAACCAGTGCAGCGCATAGTGATTTGTAAAGATTGCTCATATGCTGCTATATAATTAAAATTAGGCTTACGAAAATAATTAAAATTTACTTAACATATCTGGTTTATTTTAAACCAAATGTGGATAAGGGCGTAAAAAAAGCATACAGGGTTAGCTGTATGCTTTAGAGATTTATCTGAACTATTTGTCGCGGTAGCTTATGTATCCTGTTTTATAATCTGGTACCTTTTGCCTTGATGCAAAAGGTAGCGCCAAAAAATCAAGGCTGTATAAATCCCTGGCTAAAAATCAATGTGTCGGTCGGTCGCAAACCAGACTCACTTCGTTCAGACAGTGGTTTCCGACTTAATCGACCGAGCCAATGATTTTATTAACGCCGGATTTATAAGGCCTTATTAAGCGATCTGTTCAGATGCTGGCCAGACACAAAAAAAAGCATACAGGGTTAGCTGTATGCTTTTTTGCGAAATATGATAGTCTATCTTTTAACCAGCGCCAGGTCCAGTACTTCTTTCATCTGGGTGACATAGTGGAACTTCAGTCCTTTGATAAAGGCTGGTGTGATTTCCTCTATGTCGCTTCTGTTCTGGGCACAGAGAATAATCTCTTTGGCACCGGAACGTTTGGCAGCCAGTATTTTTTCTTTAATGCCACCTACCGGTAATACCTGTCCTCTGAGGGTAATCTCACCGGTCATGGCCAGGCGATTGCGTACTTTGCGACCGGTAAATGCTGATGCGAGGGAGGTCAGCATGGTAATACCTGCACTAGGTCCGTCTTTGGGTTGTGCCCCTTCCGGAACGTGGATGTGTATATTGGTTTCGTCGAAACGCGCAATAGGAATATTGTAGGCATCACAATGTGCTTTCAGGTAAGACAGCGCTGTGGTAGCACTTTCTTTCATTACATTACCCAGGTTGCCCGTCAGGGTAAGCATGCCCTTACCTTTGCTCAGTATGGTTTCGATAAAAAGGATATCGCCACCGACATAAGTCCAGGCCAGTCCCATCACTATGCCCGGTATATTTACACTGGCATATTCATCATTCATATACACCGGTCTGCCCAGGGCTGTACGTACCACTTCTGCTTTTACCGCAGGAGCGATGGCTTTTCCAAGGGCTACATCCATAGCCAGGTGTCTCATTACCCCGGCTATTTTACGATCCAGTTCGCGTACACCCGACTCACGGGTATAGCTCTCGATCAGTTGCTGCAGTACCGTATTGCTGAAGTTCAGTTTATAATCTGCCAGGCCATGTGCTTCTTTTTGTTTCGGGATCAGGTGCTTTTGGGCAATCTCGATCTTCTCCTCAACTGCATAGCCACTCAGGTTAATGATCTCCAGGCGATCTCTTAATGCGTGTGGTATGGCACTCAGGTTATTGGCTGTAGCGATGAACAGGACTTTTGACAGATCATATTCTGTTTCCAGGTAGTTGTCGTAGAAAGAGTGGTTCTGCTCCGGATCCAGGATCTCCAGCATAGCAGAGCTCGGGTCTCCTTTAAAATCTTTGCCCAGCTTATCTATCTCATCAAGGATAAATACCGGGTTAGATGATTTGGCCTTTTTTAAAGATTGAATAATACGGCCCGGCATAGCGCCAATATAGGTTTTGCGGTGGCCGCGCAGTTCGCTCTCATCACTTACCCCGCCCAGGCTCAGGCGTACAAATGTACGGTTGATGGCTTTGGCGATAGAGTGTGCCAGGGATGTTTTACCGATGCCCGGAGGCCCTACAAAACACAGGATAGGCGATTTCATATCACCTTTCAGTTTCAGTACAGCCAGGTATTCGAGTATACGCTCCTTGATCTTTTCCATACCGAAATGATCGGCATCCATTACTTTCATCACCTTTTTAAGGTCGTACTTGTCTGTAGTATATTCGTTCCAGGGCAGGTCCAGCATCAGTTCTGCGTGATTATACACTATAGAATAGTCTGGCGTGCTCGGATGCATACGCTCCAGCTTCTCAATATCTTTATAGAATACCTCTTCTGTTTTGGTATTCCATTTTTTAGCTTCTCCCTTTTTGCGTAAGTCGCTAATTTCCTTTTCATTACCCTCATTCAGCTCATCTTTGATCGACTTCAGCTGCTGTTGCAGAAAATATTCTCTCTGCTGCTTGTCCATTTCACCGCGGGCCTTATTGGTGATTTCATTTTTCAGTTCTGCCATTTGCAGATCTGCCTGTAACAAAGTCAGCAATTGGGTGGTACGCTCACGGATGTCGCTCATTTCCAGCAATTGCTGTTTCTCCGACAGTTTAGCATCCAGGTTAGTGGCAATAAAGTGGATCAGGAAAGAATGGCTTTCAATATTCTTCAGCATCATACCAGTCTCCAACTGTATGTTCGGGGAGAGTTGGATAATACGCTCTGCAATATCCTTCATTGAAGAGATCATGGCATCGTATTCCTTATCGGCTTTAGGGAATTTATCTTCGAGATATTTTACCTCCGCTTTCAGATAAGGACTGCTTTGGGTGTATTTTTTTACTTCGAAGCGCATACGACCCATAATGAACAGGGTAGTGTTGCCATCCGGCAGCTTGATGTGCTTGATGATCTTGGCTACGGTACCGACTGAGTATATTTCATCGGTATCGGGGTGTTCATTATTGGCATCTTTCTGGGCCAGTACACCGATCAGTCCATCACCTTTCTGTACGGCTTCTATAGCCTGCAGCGATTTGTCGCGGGCTACGGTGATCGGCAATACTACATTCGGAAACAGTACGGTATTGCGTAGTGCAATTATGGGCAGTTCTTTAGGTAACTTCTTTTTATCTTCTTCCTGTATTTCAGTCTCACCCAACGGAACGATCGGCAGAAACTCCAGATCGTTTGTGTTGTTATTTATTAAATCCTTAAGGTTCATCAAGATTGTTTTTCGCGTATGGTTACGGATATGTGACAAGTTGGCAATATTGCAGACAAAAATGTTGCTATACTACATGACACTATATAAGGTTCAATTAATATGCCAGAAATATTATGCTGAAATAATTTCAGTATTTTAACCGGCAGACCTATATTTGTGAAAAATGACAAACTATATGAAAAAACTCATTACCTCTTCATTAGCAATACTTTGTATGTATGCTGCCCAAGCTCAGGAAAACCCTGGCGGGCATATGACTAGATCTGCCCCTAAAACAAAAGTCGGTTCTGTTTACTTCTCTACCCAGATGGACGGTTATATTCTGTCTACGGCAATGTTTAATGGTACTAAAGTAGCCAACAGCAATATCGGTACGCCACGTTTTACGGCTTTTCTGCACATCGGTACTACTGCACATTATAATTTCAACAGCCATGTAGGTCTGTTCAGTGGTCTGGGTATCAAGAATATCGGTTTTATTGAGAAATTCGATAATTCTGACTCTACTGTAAAACGCCGTGTATACACGATCGGTTTACCGCTGGGCCTGAAAGTGGGTAATATGTTTGGTACCTATGGTATGATTGGTGGTGGTGTAGACTTCCCGTTCAATTTCAGAGAAAAAGGCTTTGTAAAAAGAAGTAACAAGCAAAAATTCAATGAATGGTTTGGCCAGCAGACACCTGCAATAATGCCGTATGTATTTATTGGCGCGCACTTTAAGCCAGGATTGAATGTGAAGCTGCAATACTATCCGACAAACTTCCTGAATCCGGATTATGTAAAGACTGTAAATAATGTATCTACCCAACCTTATGCCGGTTATAATGTAAACCTGGCAATGGTAACCTTGGGTATCGATATTCCTTACCGTCCGAAAAGCTAATTAAACAGGCATATTTTCAGGATAAGCCTCAGGTGATTTGTATGGCATAACCATGCCGTACAAATCACTTTTTTTGTTATCTTTGCCCACTTATTATAAGAGCAATTTTTAGATGATTTTACCAATAGTAGCATACGGACATCCGGTACTGAGAAAAATTAGTGCAGATATAAATGCGGATTACCCAGAACTGAAAAAACTGATTGCGGATATGTGGGAAACTATGTATCACAGCAACGGAGTAGGCATTGCCGCTCCGCAGATCAATAAAGCTATACGTTTATTCGTAGTAGATACGGACCAGATCGTAGAAGGATTTGATGAGGAGGATAAGAAAGAATATCCTAATGAAAAGTCGATCAAAAGTGTATTTATCAATGCACATGTAGTGCGTATGGAGGGAGATGAATGGGCTTATAACGAAGGCTGCCTGAGCATACCTAAAGTGCGTGAAGACGTAATGCGCCCATCTTCTATTACCCTGGCCTACCTGGATGAAAATTTTGAACCGCAGGAAAAAACATTCGATGGTATTACTGCCCGTGTAATCATGCATGAGTATGATCATATCGATGGTAAATTATTTATCGATTATCTTGCGCCAATCAAAAAGAGATTGATCAAGAAGAAGTTAGATGATATATCTAAAGGTAAGGTAAACATGGGCTACAGAATGATCTATCCTAAATAAACCGTACACCTGATACAAGATTATGAAACAATTCATAAATAGATTTTTCAGCAGGCCACCAGTAATTTTTCCTTTGGTGGCTTGTTTTTTGCTCTTCATGGCAGTGAATGAGATACAACTGTTCCTGACCAATGGGGATACCGAATTTATATATAAGATAAGACCCGCCATCATGATCCTGATGACCATATTCTGGATCGGCGCTACCTTATTCCAGAAGTGGGGTGCACTAGGCTTCCTGCTGCTGACGGCATTGACTGTATCGGTCTTTTATTTTGCTACTGGTATGGAGTATAAGCGCCTGCTGGATATCTTAATGTTATATATCCCATACGAAGGCAAGGTATTGCCGGTACCGGTAAATATCCTTTTCTCTTTTGCCATCCTGTACTATTACCGCAGAATGGAATGAGTTATGCTGTACAAGATATGATGGGGCAGGAGCTGCGGCTGGAAGGTATTCCCAGGCGTATTGTATCTCTGGTTCCTTCACAGACAGAACTGTTATATGATCTTGGCCTGGAGGAGGATGTGGTAGGCATCACCAAATTCTGTATCCACCCCGAATCCTGGTTTCGTACCAAAGCGAGGGTTGGCGGTACCAAGACGGTACATTTCGACAGGGTGCAGGCACTGCAACCCGATCTCATTATTGCCAATAAGGAGGAGAATGTACAGGAGCAGGTAGAAGCCCTGCGCGCCATTGCCCCGGTATGGGTAAGCGATATCCGCAGTCCGGAAGATAACCTGGAGATGATACGGCAGATCGGGCTCATTACCGGTACCCGTCCTAAAGCAGAGGCTATCATACAACGGCTGCAATCCGATTTTGCGACCTTACCTTTAGGTAATTGCCTGGGCAGGAAAGTAGCTTATCTGATCTGGTACAATCCTGTTATGGCCGCCGGGAACGATACCTTTATTCATGAGGTATTATCCCGCATTGGTTTTGAAAATGTGCTTAATGACGTACCTCGTTATCCTGAACTGAATATGGAGGCATTACAGCAGCTGCAGCCGGAGTTATTATTGCTGAGTTCGGAGCCTTTTCCATTTGCCGAAAAACATATTAAAATATTTCAGGAACACCTGCCGGAAACAACCATCATGCTGGTAGACGGGGAGCTGTTCAGTTGGTATGGCAGTCGTATGCTCCATGCTGTGACATATTTTAACGAGTTATTTATTTAATTGGCGAAAAAATATTTTATTTGCGACTTTTTGGCACCTGCCTTATTGTAGCACAGAATTTGAGATTGTAAAATTATACTTTAACTTCGCAACACCTTATTTTTAACCGCAGGGGTGTTTCGCAACATAAATGCGGCAACCATAACAAACACAGCAAAGATGTTAGGATTTTTATCAAAGCTACTTGGTGGCAGTAAGTCTGAGAAAGATATTAAGAAACTTCAGCCAATCGTTAAACAAATTAATGAGCACTTCGAAAGTTACCGTTCATTATCTAACGATGAGCTTAGACATAAAACACAGGAATTTCGTGCAAGAATAAGTGAATATTTAACAGAAATAGATGCACAGATTGCTGCCCGCAAAACAGATGCTGAAGCGATTGAAGACCTGCATACACGCGAAGCGGTACTGAACGAAGTTGATAAGCTGGGTAAAACAAGAAACGAGAAGTTAGAGGAAGTTCTGGAGCAGATTCTGCCGGAAGCATTTGCTGTAATGAAAGAGACTGCACGTCGCTTTGCTGAAGGTCAGCCGCTGGTATCTACTGCAACAGAACTGGATAAAGAAATGGTTGCCCAGGGACGTACAAACTTACGTCTGGAAGGAGACCAATCAATATATAATACAAGCTGGCAGGCTGCCGGTGTAGATGTAACCTGGAACATGGTACACTATGATGTGCAGCTGATCGGTGGTACGGTACTGCATCAGGGCAAGATCTCTGAGATGGCTACCGGTGAGGGTAAAACCCTGGTATCCACACTGCCAACTTACCTGAATGCACTGGCTGGTCTTGGTGTACACCTGGTTACGGTGAACGATTACCTGGCCCGTCGTGACTCTGAGTGGAACGGCCCTGTGTTTGAATGGTTAGGATTAAGAGTAGATTGTATCGACAAACATCAGCCAAACTCTGCTGCGCGTCGTAATGCATATAACGCAGATATCACTTACGGTACCAATAACGAATTTGGTTTTGACTACCTGCGTGATAACATGGTACACCGCCCGGAAGAGATGGTGCAGCGTAAACACCACTTTGCCGTTGTGGATGAGGTGGATAGCGTACTGATCGATGATGCGCGTACGCCATTGATCATTTCTGGTCCGGTACCTAAAGGTGATGATCAGCAATTCCAGTTCCTGAAACCAAGAATTGAGAAAATCGTTGAAGTACAGAGACGCGTGGTGAACCAGGCCCTGAACGAAGCGAAAAAACTGATTAAAGAAGGTAAGGCAGATAAAGATACCGGTGGTCTGCAATTATACCGTGCCTATAAAGGTATGCCTAAGAATAGTGCGATTATCAAATTCCTGAGTGAAGAGGGTAACCGCCAGATCATGCAGAAGGCAGAAAACCATTATATCGCAGAACAACAGCGCAATATGCCTAAAGTATATGAAGAGCTGTATTTCTATATAGATGAAAAACAAAATAGCGTAGACCTTACAGAAAAAGGTCTGGCAATGATTACCGGTGATGCAGAAGATACAAGCTTCTTTATCTTACCGGATATCAGTACAGGTCTGGCTGCAATTGAAAGCAACAACGAGACTGAAGAGGTTAAAGCACAACAGAAAGACCTGCTGCTGCAGGACTACGCTGCAAAAGCTGACCGCATTCACTCTGTACAGCAATTACTGAAAGCGTATACTTTATTTGAAAAAGATGTAGAGTATGTTGTAATTGATGATAAAGTGAAGATCGTAGATGAGCAGACCGGCCGTATTATGGAAGGTCGTCGTTACTCTGACGGTTTACACCAGGCGATCGAAGCAAAAGAAAATGTACACATCGAAGCCGCTACGCAAACCTTTGCGACAGTAACCTTACAGAACTACTTCCGTATGTACCACAAATTAGGTGGTATGACCGGTACTGCCGAAACAGAAGCAGGTGAGTTCTGGGAGATCTACAAACTGGATGTGGTAAATATTCCTACCAACCGTTCTATTCAGCGTAAAGATCAGCAGGATCTGGTTTATAAAACTAAACGTGAAAAATATAAAGCCGTAATCGATGAAGTAGAAGCACTGCGTGCTATCGGCCGTCCGATCCTGGTAGGTACTACTTCTGTAGAAGTTTCTGAGTTGCTGAGCCGTATGATGCAGCAACGCAAAATTCCACATAATGTATTGAATGCCAAGCAACATGCTCGCGAAGCTCAAGTAGTAAGCGAGGCAGGTTTACCGGGCGCTGTGACCATCGCTACCAACATGGCGGGTCGTGGTACGGATATTAAACTGGGCGAAGGTGTGAAAGAAGCAGGTGGTCTGGCCATCATCGGTACAGAACGCCATGAGAGCCGTCGTGTAGACCGCCAGTTACGTGGTCGTGCTGGTCGTCAGGGAGATCCTGGTAGTTCACAGTTCTTTGTGTCACTGGAAGATGAACTGATGCGTTTATTTGGTTCTGAGCGTATTGCTGCCCTGATGGACAGAATGGGCCACAAAGAGGGCGAGGTACTGCAACACAGTATGATCTCCAAATCTATCGAACGTGCACAGAAAAAAGTAGAAGAAAATAACTTTGGTATTCGTAAACGTTTGCTGGAATACGATGATGTAATGAATGCACAGCGTAACCAGATCTACAAACGCCGCCATAATGCCTTGTTCGGCGACCGCGTAGCGATCGATATCGACAATGCTATGTATGATGTAGCCAGCGACCTGATCGCTCAGTTCCAGGAAGGTATGAAATACGAAGCCTGGACGCTGGAAGTAATCAAGCACCTGGCCTTCGAACCGCAACTGACTGTAGAGCAGGCTGGTAGCAATAATGCAGCTGAACTGTTATACGATGAGGCGAAAGCTTTCTATCAGCACAAATCCAACACGATGCGTGAGATCATGCTGCCACAGTTCATCAACATTAAAGAGCAAAGCCAGGGTCAGATCCAGTATGTGATGATCCCGTTCTCTGATGGTGTGAAAGGTATGCAGGTACAGGTAAGTCTGGACGAGGCAATTGAAAAAGAGATCAAACCAGTAGTGGAAAGCCTGGAGAAATCTATTACCCTTGCCCTGATCGACGAAGCATGGAAAGATCACCTGAGAGCAATGGATGACCTGAGAACATCTGTTCAGATGGCCTCTTACGAACAGAAGGATCCTTTGCTGATCTATAAATTCGAAGCATTCGAACTGTTCAAGAAAATGCTGATGGAGACTAATAAGAGTATTATGTCATTCTTATTCCGTGCCGGTGTACCGGTTCAGGAAGAGCCACAGGAGCATGTACAGCAGATCCCGCAGGAGTATGCAGATTTTGAAGAGCTGTTTGATAACAGCAAGGAAGTCGATCGCCGCGGTGAAGCCTATGCTGCTGATCAAAATGATTACTATACCGAAGATCATGTTGAACCTAAGCAACAACCGGTTTCGGTTGAGCCTAAGATTGGCCGCAATGATCTGTGCCCTTGTGGTAGCGGTAAAAAATACAAACAATGCCACGGTGCACATGCTCCTGAGTAGGGGTAGTATCTGGGTTTTAATAAAAGAGGCGGTAAGCATTATGCTTACCGCCTCTTTTTTGTGCTGTAGCCTGGACAAAAGTATGGGTTAGAACCTTGTTGCTATGAAAAATTATCAAAAGAGAGAAATAAACCATACTTAAGTTAGGAGCATGGGAAAGTTTAGAAATGAAACTGTGTATAGATTTGTAGCTGTAATCAGATTGCAATCCTTACCAGGAGTAACAAGTCCTCCGAAAGCCTGGATGAAGTGGAAGGGGCGAAAAATAATTTCTATATGAAAATCGTAAAATTGTTTTGTGTTTTGATGTTTTGCTTCTTTATCGGATCTTCTTGTGCAATTGCACAAAAGAAGATTGGTACCATTGAAAATGGTATGCCAGTACTTAGAACAGATGAAAGTAAGATTAAAAACTTTCTGGTAGCTTCGGGATATACTGCTGTAGAATCGATTAATATAGCTACAGATAGTAAAGTGTATGTGCTGCAGATTATTGTTGTTTCCAAAGATGGAATAAGAGCATTATTAGCTAAAAAATTGCTTAATGAAGGAGGTTATTTATTTATTGATAATGGAAATGGTGGAAATGACCTTATGTACAAACATACTTGTTCCGGTAATCCCTGTAGTAATTGTGATTTTACCGGAACTTTTGATATAGGTTGTAAATGCGGAAAGGAAACAAATGGTCGATGTAATCATACCGTTTCATCAGAACTTTCTTTTCCCTATCCGAATTTTTATGCATCAATAGCGAATTAATCTTAGCTAGTTTGCATTTTCATTTGTTTTCCTGCCTGTTATAGTCATTGGGTATAGCAAATTATCTTAAATGAGTTATGCAAAAGAGAAACTGCCTTGTTTATAAGGCAGTTTCTCTTTAAAATATGTTTCTTTGTTATGTAATTTTTGAAATGATGAATTGGTTACCCCAACTAATAGCCACTATATCAATCTGTGTTTTGAGTTTATCTATGAACTCATGTGGCTTTTCTCAATCGCAGATGCCAGAGAATAAATACACCATTATACCTGAAAAGCTAGATTCCATCATTTCTAATAATGATACTAACGTTATTGTATTCTACACCACGTGGTGTGGTGGTGCCAAAGAAACTATAGATCAGTTTTATAAGGAAGCACAAGATAGTATTAACAGCAAGAAGCTACATAAGAAAATAGTATTGTTACTAGCTGACGATAAAGTGGATACAACCGTTTTAGAAAAGCACAGAAGCTGGGGTATGGAATCATATTATATTCCATCTTCTGGTACTTCTGCAATTGAGAATAGAAGCACTATAAAACAATTTATAAATCAATGTTTCCCAAAGAATAAAATTGAGTGGTTAGGTATGGGGTTTAAGGTTCCAGCAGAAATTATTGCTGCCCCAAATAAAGTAGTTCTAAACGAGAAAGATGATATGCAAGCTACTCGGTTTGTTATGGAAAGAATTTTAGGTTTTACCGTAGGTAAAATAGAAGTGGTGAATGCAAAATGATAAAATAGCAATGTCAATCCCGCCAGAAAGAAAAATCATAAATATGCCTATTATGGCTTTCTCCGTGGGCAAGAGATGAGTTTTGATTTCTTACTGCATCATTGAACAGCACTCGGCTGAAGCGCAAAACAGATGGTCAGACAGTCCGTAATTAGCCAAAGAGAAGCAATTGAAATGATATACCGCATGGTGTATCATTTTCTATTTACAAGCATTTATTTCTACCCTACATTTTGTTTACCGAGCGGTTAACAGCATTCGCCGAAGTGCTGTTGACGATAAGCTCTTGATGCCGATATCTTTGTGCAACAAAAGAACAAAATCCCCCAGATGGGGGTACAAAAAAGAAAATACATCAACTTAATTTTGTACCGTAAATTCCTAATTATGAAGACTCTTCCACTGTTAATGACCGTTGCCGGCAGCCTTAGCATCTCCCTGGCTCAGGCACAGACTACTGCACCCCAGATCACCGTTCCGACTGTAGAAGCGGCCGATGTGAGTGCTGTAACGGTTACCGGTACTGTACTGGATGCCAATACAAAACAACCGGTAGAAATGGCCAACGTCGTATTGACAGGAGCCGATAAAAAGCAGTACTTTGCCTATACAGATGAAAGCGGAAAATTTGCTATAGAAAGCGTACCGAACGGTGCTTATAAATTCTCTGCTTATTTTGTCAACTACAAAAACTTTGAGCAGGATGTAACGATCAGTGCCGGCACAACAGATGTGGGTACGGTTAGCATGACTACCTCAACTACACTGAAAGAAGTAACCGTTACCGATTTCAAAAAAATAATTGAACAACGCCCGGATGGTATCAACTACAATGTAGAAAATGATAAGTCCAACCAGGGTACCTCTGCGACCGATGTACTGCGTAAAGTACCGATGGTGACCGTAGACATGGAGGGTAATGTACAACTGAGAGGTAATAGTAATATAAAAGTATTGATCGATGGTAAGCCTTCTGAACTGATGGCCTCTTCCGTAAAAGATGTGCTGCGCCAGATTCCTGCAGATAATATTAAAAGCATTGAGGTACTGACCAGTCCTGGTGCCAAATATGATGGTGAAGGTGCTTCTGGCGTCATCAATATCATTACCAAACGTAAATTGGTTAAAGGCCTGAGTGGTACCGTATTTGGTGCGCCAAGCTATAATATAGACCGCGACCTGCTGATGGGCCATGTTGGTGCTAACATCAATTACCGCCAGGGTAAATGGGGGGTAAATACCAGCTTTGGTTTCAGCCGCTGGGCTATGGTACTGGACAGCAAAGGCGGTCGTACCGACTTTCCCGGAGAGGCCAGAGAAAGCCGACTGGATCAAACGCAGCATATGCTGGGTTACGGTAACTTCGGCTGGAGCAAATTAGGTGCCGATTACCAGATCGACTCCCTGCAATCTATCCAGGCCAGTGTAAACTATAACCCGGGTACCTGGAACCAAGAGATGAAGACTACTATGTCTTATCCGGCGAGTAATATCAACTTCGCGAGAGATATCGACCAGAAGAATCCTAGAAATACGGTAGGGGTAAATGCTGCCTATTCTAAAAAATTCAAGAATAATCCTAAACGCACTTTAGATGTGCTGGTGGCGTATTCTGCACAGTCGATGAATGCCGGATATAATCTGAATAGTACTAATCTGATTACTAGTAATATCGATTACAAAGAGGTTAATGATAATAAAACGAAGAATAATGAGGCTACACTGCAGGTAGATTATGTAGAGCCACTGAAAGGTAAAAACCAGAAACTGGAATTCGGTGTTAAAGCGATCAATCGTGATATCTCCAGTGACTACTCCCTGGAAAAATGGACGAGTGGCCAGGCTGATTATGTACGGGATCCTTTAAGAACCAACCGTCTGCAATACAACCAGCTGGTAGGTGCAGGTTACGGACAATTTACTACGCCTTTGAGCAAAAAGATAAGCATGGTTGCCGGTGCCCGTTACGAAATCACCCATATTAATGGTAATATCCGCGATAATAATGGTGGTGATTTTACCCTGCCGGTATTCAACAACTTCCTGCCTAATGTGGTATTCATGTACGATCTAAAGAATTTCAACAAGCTGAAGCTGAGCTATAATAAGCGTATTGAGCGTCCATCTATCGAATTTGTAAACCCTTACATTGACTACAGCGATACCTTAAACTGGAAACAGGGTAATGAAAGATTGGTTCCGGAAAGAACGCATAATATCGAACTGGGCTACAGCACCTTTATCGGCCGCTCCAGCATTAACCTGACCGCTTTCCATCGCTATACTGATAATGCAATTGAGGCTACTACAAAAGTAGATCCGAATACAAGAATCAGTCTGACGAGTTATGGTAATATCGCCAAATCGAACATCAGCGGTCTGGACCTGTTTGCAAGCAGTACCTTCTTCGGTAAACTGATGATCAATCTGAACGGTAGTGCTTATTACAAACAACTGAACGGTACAATTAATGATAATGGTACAAACATTAAGATTAAAAATACCGGTTGGGAAGTAAGAGGTAATGCTTATGCCAACTATACGATCAATGACAAATTCAGTCTGAACGGTTTCGGTATGCTGAACGGTAACCAAGTACAACTGCAAGGTAATCAAGGCGGATGGTACTACTACTTCATCGGTGCGCAAATGAACATCCTGAAAGGTAAAGGTACTATCGGTGTCGCTGCAGAAAACTTCCTGACGGCTAAGATCGATATCCCGACCACCTATCGTTACCAGAATGCTACTTATGATATGATGACAACCTATGTAGGTCGTGGTGTAAGACTGAGCTTCAACTATAACTTCGGTAAAATGCAGTACGGTAAAGAAAAATCCGTTAACAATGATGACCTGAAGAAAAACAACTCCGGACAAATGGGCGGAGGAATGGGCGGAAACTAATCTGCCCTGATACAAAAAGAATCATACCTTTTTTCATACAATCCCTTTTATTTTCTAGGCTGTCTCAATTCTTTGAGACGGCCTTTATTTTTTAGCTTAATCCGAAAACGCATCAGCAATGCCTACAATTTTAAGGTGCAAGATTCAAACTTGCCCCAGAGGGAGTAGGGGTCAGCGCTTTAAGCGCCGGGAGATAATCCGATAAAGAAATATCTCCATTTCGCTCTATGCACTATTGCATGACGAAATGGAGATACACTTTTATTTTTTTGAATTGCTTAATTCACCTGGTATTGGTACAGGTCGTAGTAAAAACCTTTCCGCTGCATGAGTTCCTCATGTGTACCTTGCTCCGAAATTTTGCCATCTTCCAGTACCACAATCTGGTCAAAATCCCAGTTTTTAAATATGCGGTGGGTAATGATGATCACTGTCTGGTCTTTTAATTCCTGTTTCAGGTTGCGCAGTATAGCCTGTTCAGTGGTTGTATCTACTGCCGAGATAGAATCGTCCAGGATCAGTATCTGGTGCGATTTTAGTAGTGCACGGGCAATGCTAACTCTTTGTTTCTGGCCTCCGGAAAGCATTACGCCTCTTTCACCTACTACCGTATCGTACTGATCCTTAAGGCCCAGAATATCTTTATCTACATGTGCCAGCTGAGCAGCATGCTTGATCTGCCCTTCCGAAATATGATCCTGTGCAAAAGCAATATTATTAGAGATGGTATCCGAAAACAGGAATACTTCCTGCGGCACATAGCTGATCTGCTGGCGCAGAGATTCCAGGTTCCATTCCTTCACATTTACATGATCAATGCTTATCGTTCCTGCTGCCGGATCGTACATGCGCAACAGCAAATGAGCCAGGGTAGACTTGCCCGATCCTGTTTTGCCCAGCACGGCTACTTTTTGGCCGCGTTTAATGTTCAGTGAGAAATCAGACAATGCTTTAATGCCGGTATGAGGGTACACAAAATCGACATGCTGAAAAGAGATATCACCTGTCATCGTTTCTGTACGTCCGTTTTCCGGGCTGATGATATCCGGCTGCAATTGCAGAAATTCATTAATGCGCTTCTGAGAAGCTGCTGCACGCTGTACCATAGAACTGGTCCAGCCCAGGGTAGATACCGGGAAGGTGAGCATCGTAATATAGAAAATAAACTCAGCAATATTACCCACCGTAATCGTACCGTCAATCACTTTCATACCACCCATCAGGATGGTGATCAGCAGGCTGATACCGATGAAGAAGCTCATTAAAGGTACATACCAGGCTTCCGTTTTGGCCAGGCCAATTGTACTCTTACGGTAAGATTGTGAGGCATTTTCAAAATTCTGCTGAATGTCTTTTTCCTGCACAAATGATTTCACTACACGGATGCCGGAAAAGGATTCCTGGGCGAGCGAAGTGAGCTGCCCCAGTTCAGCCTGTATCTTGCTGCTCTTTTTATTGATCACAGAATTGATGCGGATCATACTGAAGGCCAGCAGGGGTAAGGGTAGGAGCGAACAGGCGGCCAGTACAGCATCTACGCGGAACATACCCCAGATAGACAATGCAGTCAGCACTATAAAATTCATTGTGTACATAATTGCCGGACCAGTGTACATGCGTACACGGCTTACATCTTCCGACATGCGGCTCATCAGATCGCCTGTACTGTGTGATTTGAAGAACGCAGTGCTCAGCTTCTGGTACTGGTTATAAATCTCACTCTTCTGATCATATTCAATATGGCGGGACATTACAATAATGGTCTGCCGCATGAAGAACATAAAAATGCCGCGGATCAGTGCAAAGGAGATCAGCAGTAAGCCACTGACCATAACCATTTTCATAATGATGGTCACATAATCCTGGCCCAGGGCTGTATCCTTTACCAGCCTGTAGAGATTGATATTGCTGTACACCTGATCGATTACCGTCCGGATGACTACCGGTGGTAATACTGCAAAAAGGTTGGATATCGTTACGAACAGAATGCCTAAACCGAAACGGAGTCTGTATTTGACAAAATATTTATTGAGCGCCTTAAGTTCTTTCATCTTGTGTTTAATAATACTTTCACAAAGGTACGTTCCTAAAGTCTTTTGGTTTTGCTAATTTTGTATCATCATTCTATATCAGATAAATCAATATTCCCGTTAAGTAAAATATGAAAAAGAGTATAAGCCTGATCCTGGGCGTACTTATCTGGAGCAGTTGTTCCAAAACATCCGAAGATAAAATGTATACCCCGCAGGAGGCAAAGCGCGTACTGGATTCTGCTAATGCAGAGCGGATAAAATCCATACAGAAAGAGTCGGAGAAAGATCTGGCCATCCGCAGAGAAATCGAGTTAAAGCCAATGATTGATTCGCTGAAGAAGCAAAAGCATAAAAAGTAAGTAACCATTTTGTAAATAGCCCATCGCAATTCCTGCCGGGCTATTTTTATATCTGATCAGCTCATTAAAAAAATGTTACACATGGAAACAGGTAATCAGTTGAAGAAAATTGAGTTTAAGCAAAATGATCTGAAAAGAGGTATCCCTCTGGCTGTGGTCTATTTCGTTATGGTATTTACCATTTGCTACCTGATATTTGGCGGCATCATAGGGATGGCAGATGCAGTGAACAATTTCGGTAGTGCAAAAGGCATAGGGCTCCTGGTTGGGCTAGGTTTTCTGGCTCCGTTCTTTGTGCTGCAACAGGTTGTAATGCCCAGAAATACGATTGCGTTTTATCCGGATAAAATAGCTGTATATAAAAACAAGAAAGAGGAAGCTGTAATTTATTATAGCAATATTGCTGCAATGCAGTTGAATGTGCGCAATATAAACCGGTTGGATATAATAGATGAACAACAAAATATACTGTATCATATTCAGCCCCAGAATAAACCGCAGGTTTTGGAAGAAACCGTTTCCGAAATCTCAAAATATATTGACCTGGAAAGGCAAAGAGGCAGTAAGCGTTATTTTGGAAAGAACATAGAAACCAGTACTTATACAAGAAGGAGATAAAGCTGTTTTTAGCAAACAATATATGATAAAGGAGTCCGTATATCGGACTCCTTTATTATATATTGTTGTTTGTTTAAGGTATTATTTATACTGCTATACCAGATCCAGGTTTTTCTTTCTGGCCAGTTCGGCATAAGCACCATCCCATAAGCGAATGCGGCTTTTCAGCGATTCAATAGTCGCCAGTTCTGCCTCGGCCCATTGCTGCTCATCTGTACCACAGAGGTTGCTGGTCATTTGCAGGGCCAGGTGACTATGATGATCGCCATCCACTTCGATATGGCGCTCCAGGTAATATTTAAAGATCGAGATACTCTCCGGCAGGCTGCGGTACATATCTTCTATAATCGCATGGAACATGCCCGGGATCAGGTCTTCACGGCCAAAGGTAAAGATTGCCGATTGCAGATAAGCCTTATTACTATTGATTGTATCGAAAGTGAAATTAACGAAGTCCCTAGCTTCCTGAGGCGTATGAGCCGTATCGAAAGCAGTAGTGAAATCTTTTCCGCCTTTCAGGGCATCCAGGAAAGTATGTATTTCTTTAGTATCCGCACCGCATTGTGCCATCGCGTCCAGGTACAGTTCAAAATGGCTTTTCTTATTACCATCCTGATCTATATCTGATTCTTCTCCGGCCACAATTTCATTAATCAGCTGACGGGTTTCTCCATCACCCACCGGGAACCAGGGAATGCTGGTGCAGGTCAGGTTGTTTTGTAATGCTTTCAGCAAAGACATAAAATCCCATACCGCATAGATATGGTAGCGCATAAATACGCTGAGGTCTTCGATATTTTCAATCACAGAGTATACCTTATGATTGATGATCTGATCGCGGTAGGGCGCAGAAGCTTCTTGGATTTTCTGGATATATTGATGCATTATAAAAGCCTATTTTTAGCAGGCGCGGCAAAATTAAGTGTAAAAACATTGCCACACGTTTTTTTAATTAAAAAAGGATGACCATAGGCCATCCTTTATATAGAAAAATAATATATTGTCTATCTGCTGCTCATGCGCACAATCGGTACAATCACTTCTTCAAGGCTCACCCCGCCATGCTGGAAGGTGTTTTTGTAATAGTTTACAAAGTGATTATAATTGTTCGGATAACAGAGGAATACATCTCCTTTCGCAAAAATATATTTAGAATTTACATTCGGTTGCGGCAGACCAGCCTGCTTAGGGTTGGTTATGTCAAATACATCACGGTTTTCGTACTGCAGGTTTCTGCCATGTTTGTACCGCAGGTTGGTCGTCGTGGTACGATCGCCCACTACTTTACTAGGCGATTTAACCCTTGTCGTTCCATGATCTGTAGTGATGAACAGCTGTATGTTTTTATCTGCAATTTTCTTCAGTGCGCGGTATAGAGGAGAGTGTTCAAACCAGCTGGTGGTAAGGGAGCGGTAAGAAACCTCATCACTGGCCAGCTCTTTCAGTACCTCCATTTCTGTTCGGGCATGGGAGAGCATATCTACAAAGTTATACACGATTACCGTCAGGTCATTCTGCAGGTAGTTATGGATGTTATCTTCCATAGATTTACCATCATCATTATTCGTTATTTTCAGGTAATCCCATTTAAGATTGTCTAATCTGAGTTTTTGTAACTGACCTTTTAAGAATGTTTTTTCATGCAGATTTTTGCCACCGTCTTCATCATCGTTCTTCCACTCATTAGGATATTTTTTCTCAATATCCAGCGGCATCATACCCGCAAAGATTGCATTACGGCTATACTGTGTAGAGGTAGGGAGTATGCTGAAGAACATATCCTCATCTTCCGTGCGGAATTGCTCATTAATGATTGGTGCAATTGTTCTCCACTGATCAAATCGAAGGTTATCAATCAATACCACGAAGGTAGGTCGATCTTTGGTCAGATATGGAGCGATCTTGTCGGCAAATACATTGTGCGACATGATCGGGATGTCCTTAGTCGTTTTATTGATCCAGTCCAGATAATTGCGGGATACAAATTTAAAAAACTCGGTGTTGGCCTCTACTTTCTGGCTGTTGAATACCTCCAGCATTTCCGGGCTGTCGCTTTTACTCATTTCCAGTTCCCAGTATACCAGTTTTTTGTACAGATCCTTCCACTCACCCAGATCCGGGTTAGAGTTTAGGGTCATAAACAGGTTGCGGAAATCTTTCTGGTATTCCGTAGTGGTCTTTTCAGACACTAGTCGTTTACCATCAAATATTTTCTTTAAAGAAAGTAATACCTGGTTTGGATTTACGGGTTTGATCAGGTAGTCAGAAATCTGACCGCCGATAGCCTCTTCCATAATATTCTCTGCCTCGTTTTTGGTGACCATAATAACGGGCAGGCTGGGGTAGAGGGTTTTGATTTGGCTCAGTGTCTCCAGTCCGGTCATGCCGGGCATACTTTCGTCCAGGATAACCACTTCAGCCTGATGACTTCTCAGGTGCTCAAGGGCATCGTAACCATTTGTAAACGGAGTGACTTCGTAACCTTTATTTTTAAGGAATAATATCTGCGATTTCAGTGATTCGATTTCATCATCGACCCAAAGAATATTTGAATTCATATAGTTGTGGATTGTTTTCTTGTTTATAGCTTATAGACGTTAAATATCAAACATTTATTTTACTTTAAGTACTAATAAAAATACAAAATGCCCGTATTCACCTATATTTTACAAGCCTGTAACGAAAAAAGCCATTCCGGAGAATGGCTTGGTCAATCTATAGACAAAATCTGTAAAGACTATTTTTTGGTTACTTTCTTAGCGGCAGCTTTACCTTCCACTTCAGTACCTTCTTCTTCTGTCTGAGGAATTTCATCGCTTACTTCCAGCATTTTTTCCAGCTGGCGTACTTCTTTCTTCAGATCATAGATCGTTTTATATAACTCATCCAGTTCAGATTTAGTCGCAACTGGCAAACCTGCCAGCATTTTTTCTGACTGCATGTCCATTTCTTTACGAATCTTCAGTTGCAGAGAACTTACTTCAGCCATTAGCTGGCTATACTCATCGCTTTCGAACAGAGATACATATACTTGATCGCCAATGTTTAACCACTCTTGATATAAAGCAGCGATATTGTTGATCTCAACACCGTTTTCGATCTTTCCGGTAATATTATCAGCCAGAGACTCGATTACTTTCTGACCTTGCTGGTATACCATGAACTGCAGTTCTGCATTTTTAATATTGTAGATAGCCGTTTTATCCATGATAGAAGACCATTCGCTTGCCGCTTTGGTAAACTGGTTAGGAGTAGCCATTTTAGAGAACGGTGCAGCAGATTCACTCAGGTTTTGCTGCATCGCCTGGTACATATTAGTCATAGTAGAAAATACATTCTGACCGCCAAACGGATTCATACCATTCATCGCTTCAGTAGCTTGCTGGTAAAAACCACGACCCTGACTTGCAGCATCTTTTACATACTGGCTCATCATTTCAGTAGCCTGTTGCATGTAATTGCGGCTTTCGTCTGTATTGAAACCGAAATAGTTATTCATCAGTTCTTTGTATGCTTCAAAGTTGAAAGCCTTTTTGAACTGCTCTGCATTGAAAGATTTGTCCTGGATAGATTTCCAGAAAGGCAGCCACATTTCGTAAAATTTGCTGAAGCCAGACGTTACATTCATCATATTGGAGAATGCATCTTTGCTGTTGTTATGCTGAAAGTTCTGAGAGAACTGAGAAAAAGATTGTTTCAGCAGATCATTGTACTGTCCGAAAATGCCGTTCCAGTCAGACTGACCGTTAAAGCTGTTCATCGGGCTGAAAGACTGCATCAGGTTCATCCAGTTATTAGCAGTCTGGTATTTTTGGAACCAGCCATTCCAGTTGTTCATCATTTCCATTGGATTGAACTGGAACATTTTGTCTGCAGACGGAGTATGTTGTTTGATAAAAGACTGATTTGTTTCCCATGCTTTTTTAGCCATTTCTACCTGGTTGTTTAACCAGTTTTGATAGAAAGTACCTGCTTTTTCCATTTGTTCTTTAGCGTTATTAGTAACCTGCTCTACTTTTTCTGCAGAACCGGAGAATGCTTTTTTCTGCTGCTCCAGCCAGTTTTTGTAGAATTCTTTACCCTTTTCAATATTGTCGTTTACAAACACATTGTTCTGGGTAGCCTGTTTAGTTGTTTCTACCATGTTGTCCACCATTTTCTGTTGGGCTTCCAATACGGTTTCTACAAAGTTTTTGTTTTCTGTAGTCATAGCTAAATAAGTTTTTTAATATAAAAAATATGGTTAAATACTAATTGAATGAGGCAAAAGTATTATGGTTTTTTCTAATGGACAAATGCATCTGCGTTAAATCTATATTTCTTTTTAATTTATTTATTAATGTAATGTGTAATTAATTTAAAATTATATATTATTGTATGTTATAAATTATTAATAATATAATTATAAGCTAAATAGCTTATGATATACTTTAGAAAATTAATATTTACTTCATCTGTATTTGTACCGGGCTCATGTAGAAAATCTTAACAGTTAAAATGTACTGATAAGAAGGAACTTTAATACCTTCGGAAGTTATGAACTCTTTACTCCCTGACCCAATTAAAATTACTGTACTGGCCGGTTTATTGTTCGGCACTACCTTTTCTCAAACATATGCACAAAACCTGGACACGGCAAAGCTGAACCAGTATTTTGCCACCCTGGAAACAAATAATAAATTCATGGGATCTGTTGCCATAGCTAAAGATGGCAAAGTGCTGTATACCAGATCTGTAGGGTATTCCGATGTAGAGCAGAAAGTGCCTTTGCTGCAAAGACCTCATCTGCATATAGGTTCCATTTCTAAAATGTTTACTGCCACGATGATCATGCAGGCCGTGGAGGACAAAAAACTAAGTCTGGACACTAAACTGTCTGCATATTTTCCAAAAGTCAAGAATGCAGATCAGATCAGTATAGATCAATTGCTACGCCACCAGAGTGGAATACACAACTTTACCAGCGACGATGATTACCAGAAATGGTATACACAGCCTCAGGCCCCTGATGCGATGCAACAGCGCATTGAGGGTCTGGAAAGTGATTTTGCACCCGGTGAAACAACAAAATACAGCAACACCAATTATGTATTGCTCAGCCTGATCCTGGAAAAAATATATAAAAAGCCGTATGCCGATTTGCTGAAGCAGAAGATCGTTGCTCCGCTGGGCCTGAAAGATACTTACTATGGCGGCAAAATAGATGTGAAGAAAGGAGAGGCTTACTCTTATAATTATACCAGCCGCTGGGAAAAAGAAGCCGAGACAGATCCTTCTGTGCCTTTAGGCGCAGGTGGGGTGGTATCGACACCAACTGATCTCATCCGTTTCGAGGAAGGTATATTCAGTGCAAAGCTGGTGAAGCCAGAAACGCTGGAACAGATGAAGACCAAAAAAGATGTATTCGGTATTGGCATGTTTGCCTTCCCTTTTAATGATAAGCAAGGCTACGGCCATGATGGGGCTATTGATGGCTTTTCCTCGATGGTAGGTCACTTCCCGGACGATAAGGTTTCTTTCTCCTTTATATCCAACGGGAGTAATTATGTCAATAATAATATCACTATCGTATTGTGTCAGGCTGCCTTTCAGCAACCCTTCGAAATACCTGCGTTTACTACCTATGCCGTTTCCGAAGCAGAACTCGCACAATATGAAGGCGTATATGCCGTAGAAGGGGCACCGATGAAGATTACCTTCAAAAAAGAGAAGGATGTACTGATGGCACAGGCTACCGGACAGCCGGCAATGCCGCTAACGGCTACAGCCAAAAACCAGTTCAGCTTCGAACAGGCCGCAGCGGTATTCGAGTTTGACCCCACCGCAAAGACCATGACGCTAAAGCAGGGTGGTGGCAGCTTTACCTTTACTAAAGAGTAAATCATTGTTATACAACAGGAATTAATTAAATAAATGAAGAAGATTTTTAGCGTGGGCATCTTAATGGCCGCTGCGGCGAGCCTGCAGGCACAGAAAAAGCCCGAAGTGATGAAAACAGGTTTCAGCAAAGAAGCCCTCACGCAATATGTATATACACCTGGTGGCGATTCGCTCACCATGGGCGATGTATTGAAGAAACACAAGAAAGAAACAGTGGTACTTGATCTCTGGGCCGGATGGTGCAAAGATTGTATTGCTGTAATGGAGGAAAGTAAGGCTTTGTCTCAGAAATATCCCAAAGCAGCATTCGTCTATTTATCGCTTGATCGTTCCGACAGTGCCTGGAAATCCAGTATGGCAAAGCATGGACTGGTAGGAGAAGAAAACTATTGGTTTAAAGCCGGTTGGAAAAATAAGTTCAATAATTACATAGACCTGAACTGGATTCCGCGTTATATGGTCTTGAGAACCAAGGGAAAGATTGGGGCTTACTACATCGTAAAACCAAGTGATCCGGAGCTGATCGAACTGCTGGAGCAGAGCAATAAGTAAAAAGGCTTACGTAAGTATTAAATTTATTTTACTAAATTGCAAAACCAAAAAAAATTACATACCGTTTATTTTACATTAATGAAAAGAATTCTATTCTTGTTCGCGGCACTCTTGTTCACCGTCGCAACGCAGGCCCAGATCGTTAAAGACCCTACTAACTGGTCTTTCGAAGTAAAAAAGAAAGGTGATAATAAATATGACCTTGTCTTTAAACTGAAGCTGGCTGAACACTGGCATATCTGGTCCTTCAACCCTGGTGGTGATGGATTATTAGTGCCACCTCGTTTTAAATTCAATCCGAATAAGGATGTGAAAATCGTAGGAAAGACTTCCGAAAACGGTAACAAGATCAGCAAAGATTTTGACGGAGAAGAAGGTCTGGAGCACTACTTCGAACATAATGTAAGCTATATACAGTCTGTAGAGGTTAAAGGCAATACGAAAGTAGCCGGTACATATACATACCAGGTTTGTGATGAATCACAATGCTTACCTCCTAAAACTAAATCATTCTCTTTTGATATCACAGATGCTGTTGCGGTAAATGATACAACCAAAACCGATACAGACACCGCGGGTAGCGCTATGGCGGCTACCGGTACTGATACTGTACAGAACCAGCCAGCAGCTACTGGAGCACAAGCTGCTGCACCTGCAGATAAAGGCGCTGATAAAGATAAAGCCAAATCTAATGGTGATGGGGATAACAAAGTGATTCCGGAATCGCTGTGGATGATCTTCCTGGCGGGCCTGGGTGCCGGTCTGGCAGCAGTAGTGACACCATGTATCTACTCTATGATTCCGATTACGGTAAGCTTCTTTACCAAAAAAGTGTCCAGCCGTTCTCAGGGACTGAAGTATGCACTGGTATATTCTCTTTCTATCATCATCATCTTCGCAATACTGGGTATGGCTATTACGGCCATTTTCGGGGGCAATGCGCTGAACAACCTGTCGACCAACTGGATCGCCAACCTGTTCTTCTTCGCAGTATTCCTGATTTTCGCCTTCTCCTTCCTGGGTGCGTTTGAACTGACTTTACCTTCTTCCTGGACCAATAAGATCGGCTCTAAATCCAATGCCAACAGTTATGGTGGTATCTTCTTTATGGCCCTGACACTGGTGATTGTATCCTTCTCCTGTACCTCTGCCTTCATTGGTGGTATTGCCGTACTGGCGAGCAAGGGTGGTCGTGTAGGTCCTCTGGTGGGCTTCTCCAGCTTCGGTCTGGGTATCGCCTTACCATTTGCCTTATTTGCCCTGTTCCCTTCTTACCTGAAAAACCTGGAGAAACCAGGCGGATGGCAGAATGCGGTAAAAGTAACTTTAGGTTTTGTGGAGTTAGGTCTTGCCCTGAAATTCTTATCCAATGCAGATCTGTCCAGAGGATGGCGTTTACTGGACCGCGAGATATTTATCGCGATCTGGGTGATCCTGGCTATTTTACTGGGCATCTACCTGTTAGGAAAGCTGCGCTTCAAGCATGATTCAGAACTGCCTAAAAATCACTTTGGTGTAGAATATCTGGGTGTGCCTAGATTATTACTGGCCGTTACAGCACTGGCATTTGCAGCTTACCTGATACCGGGTATGTGGGGTGCTCCGCTGAAGGCAGTAAGCTCTTTCGTGCCGCCAATGGGTACACAGGATTTTATCATCGGTAGTGGTGGCAGTACAGCTGCAGCTGGCGGACATGATGGTCTTGATGGTATAAAACCGGTAAAATTTGTAGACAAACTGGCAATTTATGAGCCGGAAGTCGCTAAGAAATATGGCCTGGTTACTTTCTTCGATCTGGAAGAAGCAAAAGCAGCAGCGAAGAAACTGAAGAAGCCACTGATGCTGGACTTTACCGGGATCAATTGTATCAATTGCCGTAAGATGGAAGGACAGGTATGGTCCGATCCGCAGGTGATGAAGATGCTGAAAGAAGATTTCGTGATTGTTTCTTTATACTGCGATTTTGACGGAGAAGTATTGCCGGAAGCAGAACAGTATGATTCTAAAATATTAGGTGCAAGAGTAGTAACGGTAGGTGATAAGAATGAAGATTTCCAGGCTACCCGTTTCAATTCCAATACACAACCATACTATTTCTTCATAGATGAGAATGATGTACAGCTGCATCCTAAAGGATACCAATACGATCCTTCTGTATCAAAATTCATACAGCATTTAAGTGAAGTAAAAGCTAAGTATAAGAGCCTGCATCCTTAATACAAACTGATTACATAATGATGTTGCCTGTCTGCCGGTCCCGATCGGAAAGCAGGCAACATTTTTAGTCCTACTTGTTCCACATTGTTTATGTCTTATTTCCGCCTTACCCTGCGTTCCATCCTGTTGCATGTTTTATTGCTGCTCCTGGCTTATGCTCTATTCCGGGGACTGTTTTATGCGTTCAATTATGATGTGATCGGCACAGTAAGTATGGCAGAGTGGGTGCAGGTATTGAAGGGAGGATTCAGATTCGATCTGTCGGCCATTGCTTTCATCAATAGCCTTTGGATACTGCTGATGCTGATCTTTTCCGGACATAAGCCTGGCAGGGTATGGCGTAGGGTAATCGAATGGGCGTTCTGGCTACCCAATATAGTCGCCCTGCTGTTTGAGGTAAGTGACTGGGTGTACTTCCGTTTTAACAGCAAACGGGCTACCATAGAGATCTTCGACCTGATCTTTACCAAAGGCGATTTTGTCAGCATACTGCCGGGCTACATTGTATCTTACTGGTATGTGCCCTTATTGTCTGCGATCATGATCTGGCTGCTCTGGTTCGGCCACCGCAGGATCAACAGGCTTACCGGCGCGCGGTATGACTTATTTGAACAGTTGCGTTTCCCTAAACTAAAAGGCAAAAAATATTTTGGCATCAAGCTGATCATGATTGCGATTACTGCCGGACTGGTAGTATTGGCCATGCGTGGTGGTACACAATTGGTTCCTGTAAATGCACGTAATGCTATAAGTTATCTGCAGGTAGAAAAGATAGGATTGGTGCTGAATACACCTTTCAGTATCATTACCTCTGCAGAAAGCAGCCGCCTGAAAGAGTATGAATTTATGTCCGCCGAAGAGGCTGATAAACTCATTCACCCGGTTAAACAGTATGCCACAGCTCAGCCATTTCAGCGCAGGAATGTGGTGGTGATTATCCTGGAAAGTTTTTCCCGCGTATTTACCGGAATGGGCGAGTACAAAAGCTATACTCCCTTTCTGGACAGCCTGAGCAGAAATAGCATAGCCTATACCAATGCTTATGCAAACGGACTGCGATCTAATGAGGGTATTCCGGCTATCCTTTCCGGTATACCTGCAATGATGCAGGGCCCGATCATTACCTCTGTATACAGCAATAATAAGTTTACCTCTATTGCCGGCCTGCTGCAGGAAGAGGGTTATAAGACTGCATTCTTTCACGGAGGTACCAATGGCAGTATGGGCTTTGATACCTATGCAGCCAATGCAGGTTTTGAACAATACTTTGGTCGCTATGAGTATCATAATGAAAAAGACTATGATGGCACCTGGGGTATTTATGATGAACCCTTTCTGCAGTTTGTATCGAAGCAGTTGAGTGCCATGCCACAGCCATTTATGGGAGCAGTGTTTACACTGTCTTCTCATCCGCCCTTTAGCATTCCGGCACAGTATGCCGGTAAGTTCCCGCAAGGGCGTTTGGGCATAGAGGCCAGCATCGGCTACACCGATTATGCCCTGCGTCGCTTTTTCGAAACAGCATCCCGCCAATCCTGGTATAACAATACGGTTTTTGTCATTACGGCAGACCATTGCTCGCCATTTGCGCCGGATCGTTTTTATACCGATTTCCTGGGCCGCTATCAGGTACCCATCCTCTTGTTTGATCCACAACGGCAGGAACTGGGCATAAGAGACAGTGTGCTTATGCAACAGATTGATATTCTGCCTACTGTAATGGATTACCTGCATTATCATAAGCCGTTTTTTGCTTTTGGTAACAGTGCGCTGGATACAGCAGCGCCACGCTATTTCATTACCAATCTCAGTGGCAATTACAATACAATTATCGGCGACTGGCATCTGAAAACGCAGGATGCGGAGATTAAAGAAGTGTACCGTTTTCCTGTAGATATGAAAGAGCAGCAGAACATCTTTACACAGGTGCAGTCTACAGATACTTTTTACAACCGTCAGCGCTACCTGCAGGCCTTGTTGCAGTTGTTTAACCATAGCGTGATCCATAACCAGATGCACTGCACAACCTATCCAATAAATATCTCCCGATAAGCCGTATTTGTTCTATTTTTGTAGATAAAGCAACAAAACGATTCATCAAACAATGGAAATACCTATTTTATCCGTAACACAGATTGAGCATAAGTTGAAGAGAATGGCTTATGAAATATGGGAACAAAACAGTGGCGAGCAGGAGATTGTGATGTTAGGTATTGAGAGCGGTGGTGCCGTAGTGGCAGCTAACCTGAAGCGCATCCTGGAAGAGATCAGTCCGCTGAAAGTACAGTTCGAAACACTGGAGATCAATAAGAAAAAAGTATATGATTTTAAACCGGAACTGCAATCTGATCTGAAGAACAGAACAGTGATCGTTGTAGATGATGTAGCCATGAGCGGCAAGACCCTGCTATATGCCATCAGGCCTTTACTTGATCATAAACCTAAAAAGGTACAAATTGCTGTATTAGTGGATCGTAAGCATAAAAATTTTCCTGTTACGGCAGACATTATCGGCTATTCCATTGCTTCTACCATACAGGAACATATTATTGTCACCTGCGAAGAAGAAAAAGTTACTGGAGCCTTCCTGAAATAAGCCAAAATGACGCTAAATTTACTTTAGTATGATTTTTGAGTTGTTTATATCGTTATCTTAGCAATAGCGAATTTGGTTCAGGATTTGTGAAGCTTGGATATAGTTTTAACGATTTAAATATTTTATCTGATGGATTCTAATTTCTCGCCGAAAGTAAAGGATATCATCTCTTACAGCAGAGAAGAAGCTTTACGTTTAGGCAATCAGTTTATAGGCACAGAGCATTTATTATTAGGTATTTTCCGCGAGGGTGCTGGAGCACCGATACAGGTCTTGTCGCTGATGCATGCAGACCTGCCGGCTATCAAGAGCGAAGTGGAAAATGCAATTAAAGATAAGGGAGACGGACCTGCAAGCCGTGCCAATACATTACCACTTACCCGTCAGGCAGAAAAAGTGATTCGTTTTACCGTACTGGAGGCAAAAGCCATGAAGAGCCAGACGGTGGAGCCAGAGCACCTTATGCTGTCTATTCTCAAAAACAAAGAAAACGTGGCGACGCAGATACTGAACAGCCACCAGGTAACATACGAGCGTTTTGTAGAAGAGTTGTCCCACATACTCGGAGACTGGACTAAATCCGATTTCTCTGAAAGTGGTGATGATTATGATGCAGACGAACCGCAAAAACCTAAATCGCCTGCCGGTGGTACCGCTAACGCCAAGTCTAAAACACCTGTTCTGGACAATTTTGGCCGCGACGTAACCCGTCTGGCAGAAATGGGCAGCCTGGACCCTATTGTAGGTCGTGAAAAAGAAATTGAACGAGTATCTCAGATACTTTCCCGCAGAAAGAAAAACAACCCTATCCTGATCGGTGAGCCCGGAGTTGGTAAAACTGCTATCGTGGAAGGTCTGGCCCTGCGCATTGTACAGCGTAAAGTAAGCCGTGTGCTGTTCGATAAACGCGTGATCTCTCTGGATCTGGCGGCACTGGTTGCCGGTACCAAATACCGCGGACAGTTTGAAGAACGCATGAAAGCGATCATGAATGAACTGGAGAAAAACAGAGATGTAATCCTCTTCATTGATGAGATCCATACTATTGTTGGTGCCGGCGGTGCCAGCGGTTCACTGGATGCTTCCAATATCTTCAAACCGGCCCTGGCGCGCGGAGAACTGCAATGTATCGGTGCATCTACTTTAGATGAGTATCGTACCAATATTGAAAAAGATGGCGCATTAGACCGTCGTTTCCAGAAAGTACTGATCGAGCCACCTAGCATTGATGAGGCCATCACAATCCTGAATAATATCAGACCGAAATACGAAGACTTCCATAACGTAAGTTATGATCAGGATGCTATTGAGGCTTGTGTGAAACTGAGCGAACGCTATATGACGGATCGCCTGCTTCCGGACAAGGCTATTGATGTGCTGGATGAGGTAGGAGCCCGTGTGCACCTGAAAAACATTGATGTACCGCAGAATGTTCTTGATCTGGAGAAAAAGATCGAAGAGATTAAAGTAGAAAAAAATAAAGTAGTAAAAAGCCAGAAGTTTGAAGAAGCGGCTGCGCTGCGCGATACGGAAAAGAAACTCGGTGATGAGCTGGAAAAAGCCAAAGCAGAGTGGGAAGAGGAAGTGAAAAACAAGCGCTATCCGATTCACGAAGAGGATATCGCAGAGGTGATCAGCATGATGACTGGTATCCCGGTAATGCGTATGGTGGAAGCGGAAAGCGAGAAGCTGCGCCGTATGGCTGATGATCTGCAAAGCGTAGTAGTCGGACAGGACGAAGCGGTGGGCAAAGTGGTGAAAGCCATTCAGCGTAACCGTGTAGGACTGAAAGATCCTAAGAAGCCAATCGGTTCTTTCATTTTCCTGGGGCCAACTGGTGTGGGTAAAACAGAATTAGCCCGTTCATTGGCCAGATACCTGTTTGATAGTGAAGATTCACTGGTACGTGTCGATATGAGTGAGTACATGGAGAAATTCTCCCTGAGCCGCCTGATCGGTGCCCCTCCGGGTTATGTAGGCTATGAAGAGGGCGGACAGCTGACGGAAAAAATCCGTCGTAAACCATACTCTGTAGTACTGCTGGATGAGATTGAAAAAGCACACCCCGATATCTTTAATATCCTGCTGCAGGTACTGGACGATGGTCAGCTGACCGATGGTCTGGGCCGTAAAGTAGACTTTAAAAATACGATCATCATTATGACCTCTAACATTGGTGTACGCCAGTTGAAAGAGTTCGGAGATGGTGTAGGTTTTGCTACATCTACCAAAGTGTCTAACTCAGAAGATAATAACCGTGCAGTGATCGAAAAAGCACTGAAACGTACCTTCAGCCCCGAGTTCCTGAACCGTATCGATGATGTGATCGTGTTCAACTCTCTGAGTGAAGAACATATCAATGTGATCATTGACATCATTATGAAAAACGTGCTGAAACGTATGAAAGACCTGGGCTTCTCGCTCAGCCTGACAGAAAGCGCACGCAAGTTCCTGGTGGAAAAAGGGTACGATCAGCAATTCGGTGCAAGACCATTACACCGTGCTATTCAGAAATACCTTGAAGATCCGCTGGCAGAAGAGATCCTTAACCGAACACTGGGAGAGGGAGATCAGGCACTTGCAGATTATGATGATGAAGCGGGTAAAATTGTATTCAAGATTACCAAAGCGAAAAAGCCAAAGAGCAGTAGTAAGAACGAAGACAAAACCAAAGACGGAGAATAACATTCTTATATAAAATGATAAAGCCCTGCCATTCGGCAGGGCTTTATCATTTTATATAAGGACTATCCGCATGTAGTAACCTATTTTATTCGTCCTTTTGTCCGGCAACAAAAGGACCAAAAGTGCCTGTTTTCATCAAGGCGATTGCAAGTCACCGCCATTTTGTACCGTTGCGTGCATTGATCGTTTGAGCTTAACGTGTGATGCGTTCGGAGCTAAACGATCGCATCTCCACTGCAAAATGGCTATCGCTGTGATGAAAACAACAAGCGATCCGTACAGAATAGATCGCTCAAAATGGCCTTATAAATCCGACGTTAATAAAATCATTGGCTCGGTCGATTCAGTCGGAAACCACTGTCTGAACGAAGTGAGTCTGGTTTGCGACCGACCGACACCTTGATTTTTAGCCAGGGATCTATACAGCCTTGATTTTTTGGCGGTACCTTTTGCATCAAGGCAAAATGTACCAAATAACCATAAATGGAAACCAAAGAAATAATCCTAGCCTTTGTTTCCTTTAAGCGGATACTCAGTTTGTTTTATATAAACTGTTCTTTTTAAACACTTATAGACTCCTCGTCTAAGACTGTAACCTGTGTTGTCAGTCCGGGCAGTGGTATTTTACTGAAAACAAGTTTCAGGCTTCTGCTTAATGCCGGAAGGAAATATATATAGCAGCCTATGCACAGCCATTGTACACTGCTTAGACCATACAGGAAGAATACATTAGGTTTGAGATACTCAATACAGAATCTGAACCCGAAATAGGTCATCATAAAAATGGTGAACATAAGATCGGGAAACTGCTGCAATGCAAGCCTGTTGCGATGCAGAATAATAAAAAGAAAGGCCAGAAATATCAGCTCATACAAGGCAATAGGATGCCGGTACAAACCGTCACCAAGGTCCATCGCCATGAAAAAATCTGTTTCCGTACCGTAGGTAAAATCTTTGGTGCCATTTAAAAAACACCCGATCCTGCCGATAAAAATACTCAGTACCAGGGGGAGTGTAAACAGGTCAAATGAAAGATTTTTTTCTTTCAGGAGTCTTCTGACCACCTTTACGCCCAGCATAGCACCGAAAATACCACCCATGATGGAACGGGCATTGAACTGGATAAGCACCTGTCTCAGCTGATGGATGCCATATGGATTTTCCATAAATCCCATTATTCGAGCCCCTAAAAACGTACCCAGGACAGCTCCCAGGATAATAGGCTGCCGGAAATTTCCGGATACATCTCTATCCTGGTACTTTCTGGATGCAACATAATACCGGAAGCCAACCGAAAAAGCCAGGCATTCTGCGATGACCTGGATATTAAGCGGAATGCGGAACAGATAGGGTTCAAAGGGGATGGTCAAGCTTAATGGTGGAATTATTTGCATGCAAAATTAACATTTCTTTTTTAGAATCGGATTAGCCCGCATGATTGTTATTTCAGTAAACAGAAGGCATATATTCCGGGTAATTTTATAAAATCGTATATTTGCATCCAATTTTTATAATCTAATCATTAAAAACAAGGAACGTTCACCATGCCAGTGTTACACAACCGAGTATCTAATGAAGAGCTGAAAGCGCGTATGCTGGCTGAAACAGAGCCACGCGTAACAGTTTCTTTCTACAAGTATTTCTCCATTGCTGATCCCCAGGCTTTCCGAGATGATCTGTATGTAAAATTTGAACAGATCAAAGTTTTCGGCCGTATTTATGTTGCCCAGGAGGGTATCAATGCACAAGTCAGCGTACCACAAAGCAATTTCGAATCTTTCAAAACCATTCTGTACAGTCAGGCTGCTGAACTGGATGGCATCCGCCTGAATATTGCGGTGGATGATGATGGAAAATCATTCTGGGTGCTGCGGCTGAAAGTGCGCAACAAGATCGTTGCCGATGGGATTGATGATCCCAGCTTCAATCTTTCCCGTGTGGGTAAATACCTGAAAGCAGATGAGGTAAACCAGATGATTGAGGATAAAGAGACCATCTTTGTAGATATGCGCAACCACTACGAGTATGAAGTGGGGCATTTTGAACGGGCTATAGAAGTGCCTTCCGATACCTTCAGAGAGCAGTTGCCTATGGCGGCAGAAATGCTGAAAGATCAGAAGGACAAGAATATTGTAATGTATTGTACCGGCGGTATCCGCTGTGAGAAAGCCAGTGCCTATATGATGCACCAGGGTTTTGAAAACATCTTCCATGTGGAAGGCGGTATTATTGAATATGCCCGTAAGGCAAAAGAACAAGGCTTGCCGGTAAAGTTTATCGGGAAAAACTTTGTGTTTGACGAACGGCTGGGCGAGCGTATTACCGAAGATATTATTTCGGAATGCCACCAGTGTGGTGCCCCTTGCGATACGCATACCAACTGTAACAATGATGGCTGCCACCTGTTATTTATCCAGTGTGAGCAATGTAAAGCCACATACGATGGTTGCTGTAGTGCCGATTGTACAGAAGAGTATCACCTGCCGGTTGAGGAGCAGCGCGAACGCCGTGCCGGTCGCGAGAATGGCGTTAAAATCTTTAATAAATCCAAAGATCATCCTTTACGCAAACACCGCTCAGAATGGGTGCAGGAGCGTAAAGACATGGAATCATAAACTATTATGGGCAAAATACTGATTAAGGCAGGCATACTTGCTGCCGGTTTGTACCTGGGCGCTTATGTGTTCAATCACTATAATCCCTGGCTGGGTATATTGATTGCCATATTGACAATATTATTGATAATTTATCTGTTACTAAAGAAGAAATGAAAAAAACACTGATTGCAATAGGCGCAGTTTTATTGGTCGGACTGGTCGTAATGATCTCCGGTTGTTCCCGCGTAAAGCCCAACTATGTGGGTGTACTGATGGAGAATTATGGTAAAGCCGGTAAAGGCGATTTTAGCCTGGTCAAAGGTCGTGTACAGACCTGGGCTCCGGGTACAGAGTTATTCCAGGTGCCCCTGTTCGAACAAAGAGCCCGTTTTGAAAAATCTGTAGGACTGAAAGCCGCTGATAATACCCAGTTTACCTCCAGCCCTTCGTATTCCTATTCTGTAATTGAACAGAGAGCAGTTGATGTAGTATTTCAGAATAAACAGATCGATAACAGCGGAGATGAGTTTATGCGCTCACTGGAAGATAATATCCTGGAGCCAAAGATATACGATATCATGAAAGAGGCTTCCCGTAAGTTTATTACTGATTCTCTTATGGCCACCGGTGGCTCTTTGAGATTTGAAGAATATGTACAGCGGTTAGTTGCAGAAGAGTTTGAAAGAAGAGGCTTGCAATTGACCACCTTTTCTTCTCAGCTCGAGTTCAGCGAAAAGGTAACTGCCAAGATTGATAATCGCAATGAGGTAAATACCAATATCTCAGTGCTGGATCAACAGATAGAGGAACAAAAGAAACGAAATGAACTGGCTGAATTACAGGCGCAGGAAAGTATTATCCGTTCAAAAGGGATCACAAAAGAGATATTAGAAGAAATGGCTATTCAGAAATGGGATGGTAAATTGCCCGCAACCTGGTCCGGATCTACATTGCCTTTCGTGAAAACCGTTAATTAATAAGGCAACATTACAAAATACAAAAGTCAAAAATCTGGATACGGTTTTTGGCTTTTTTGTTTCAGCATAATATCTCATGATGAAAAGCATATTTTTTGCATGTTGACTGTTGATTTTTTAATTTCTTCATCATTTATTCCGAAACTCGTCTTAACTTTAAGCCATGCAGCTGAACCAGCCTTTTGATACCGGAAACCTGGAGTTACTGGCCCGACAAGTGGTCGAAGGGTTTATTATTGGCTTGCATAAAAGCCCGTTTCACGGCTTTTCTGTCGAGTTTGCCGAGCACCGGTTGTACAACCCCGGCGATAACCTGCGGTACATAGATTGGAAGGTGTATGGCAAGAGCGACAAAATGTTCGTGAAGAAGTTTGAAGAAGAGACCAATCTGAAGTGTTGCATTGCGATGGATACTTCTGCATCCATGCGTTTCCCGGCAGAGGGGATGAACAAGCTGTATTTTTCCTGCCTTGCTGCGGCTGCACTGATGCAGTTATTGCGCAAACAGCTGGACGCTACGGGCCTAAAGCTATTTGCCGACCAGGTATACTGGTCTTCTCCGATAAAGTCCAGTGAGCGGCACTATAAGATGCTGATCACAGAAATGGAAAAATTGCTCATTGCTCCGTCAATAGAAGGGCAGACCAACCTTCCTGATGTGCTGCATCATATCGCAGAAACAATGCCCAAGAGATCACTGGTGATGGTATTCAGTGACTTTATGGATGATCTCTCGCGGGAGGAGGCATTTTATGATTCCCTCCAGCACCTGAAACATCAGCAGAATGAAGTGATCATATTTCACATAGGAGAGGGGAGAAAAGAGTGGGATTTCGCCTTTGAAAACCGCCCCTATGAATTTGTAGATATGGAAACCGGTCAAAAAATAAAGCTGAAACCGGAGCAGGTAAAAGAAGAGTACCTGTCGCAGCTAAAAGCTTACCACGAGCGGCTTTACCAGCATTGCGCACAATACAATATAGACCTCGTAGCCTGCGATATCAATACCTCTATGGATGTGATTTTGCGACAATATCTGAGGAAAAGAAATAAATTGATGTAATATCAAAAAAAATATTTACCTTTGCAAACCTAATTTTAGTGTAGTATTGTGTATGAGGTACCACAGAGAGTTTGAAATAGCATATGTAGGTTTAAAAAATGGGGTTCATACCTTTAATTACGAGATTGGGAAACCGTTTTTTGAACTGATCGGAGCGGAAGCAGAAGATCTGGAGGCCGTAAATGTACAGGCAACTGTTACATTGGATAAGCACCCTGATTTTCTTGCCTTAAAGTTCGATATTAATGGCAGCGTTGATGTAGCCTGTGATCGTTGCGGTGAGATTTTCACCCTGCCTTTATGGGACGAATTTGACCTGATCGTGAAGTTGAGAGACCATACAATGGAAGATGAGGGTGAGACAGAAGATGATGGTGATATTGTATTCCTCTCCAAAAATGAAACGGTTATAGATCTTTCAGAATGGATTTATGAATTCATCTTGCTGAGTATTCCGATGCAGCGCATCCATCCGGATGATGCAGAAGGCAATACAACCTGTAACAAAGACAATCTGGCCCTGTTGGACAAGATGAGTCAGCAGCAGGCAGAAGAAGATGAAGAAGCCGCTAAAGAACAACAGAAAAATAATATTTGGAAGGGCCTTGATGCCTTTAAAAATAATAATAATCAGAATTAATCAATAAGTAAAATCTAGAAATCATGCCAAATCCTAAACGTCGTCATTCTGCACAAAGAGGAGCTAAGCGTCGTACGCATTACAAAGCTGTAGCAGCTACAATCAGTACAGATGCAACTACTGGAGAATCACATTTACGCCACCGCGCTCACTGGAGCGAAGGTAAAATGTACTACCGTGGTAAAGTAGTTATTGATAACGCTACCACAGAGACTGCAGATACTGCTGAATAATATATAAAAATGTTGGTAAGGGAAATTTTACCAACATTTTTATTTTATATCATACTAAATATTGCACACCAATTATATTATGATGAATATAGGGCTCGATTTGATGGGTGGCGATTTAGCCCCTAAAGAAGCGGTACTGGGAGCATTGGCTTATTTCCAGGAATTTGCCGATAGTCATTTAGTGTTGATAGGAAATGAAGATGCATGCAAGGAATACCTGCCCTCACTGGACGCGTATTCCGGCAGATACAAATTTGTGCATGCTCCTCAGGTGATTGAAATGAATGAACATCCGACCAAAGCGTTGAAGGAGAAACAACAATCCAGCATCGCTATGGGATTTGGTATGTTGAAAGCAGGTAAGATTGATGCATTCTTAAGCGCTGGTAACACCGGTGCTATGCTGGTAGGTGCTATGTATACGGTAGCCCCGATCGAAGGCGTATTGCGTCCTACGATTGCTTCTCTGGTACCCCGGGAAGATGAAGGATACAATTTACTGCTGGACGTTGGCGCTAATGCTGATTGCAAACCGGAACACCTTAATCAGTTTGCTGTATTAGGCGCACTGTATGCAGAGTATGTACTGGGTATTAAGCAACCGGAAGTAGGCCTGCTGAACCTGGGAGAGGAAGAGGGTAAGGGTAATATCCTGTGCCAGGCTACCTATCCTTTGCTGAAAGAAAATACAGCTATTAATTTTATCGGCAATATCGAAGGCAGAGACATTTTTGGTGAAAGAGCCAGAGTTGCAGTTTGTGAAGGATTTACCGGTAATATCGTGCTGAAAATGGCAGAGTCTGTATATGACCTGTTCAAGAAGCGTGATAAGATCCACGATCCTTTGCTGGAGCGCTTTAACTATGAGCAATATGGTGGTGTACCTATTCTGGGTATCAATGCACCGGTTATGATTGGTCATGGTATCTCTAATGCCATTGCATTCAAAGCAATGATCCGCAGTGCGGAGAAAGTTATTTCTACAGGCCTGATCGATGCGATGAAAAAGCATTTCCAGGTTGTGAAAGAAGCTTAATCTGCTAAGACAAATGATTTTATGTATAGAGCAGCCGTTGGATACGGCTGCTCTATTTATTTTATGATTACTTGCAAGAAAATTGCAGCGTTCTATTCCGGACTATTATATACTTAGTACCTGGGTACTAAATTTCCAGCTGCTGAACCCCAGAAGCACTACTTCTGATGACTATTGCCTAAAAGCTGTAACTCAATCCGAAAGTCGCCATATTATACACATCCTTGCTTTTGTTGGAAGCCAGATCAGGATCGTACCCATCTATTTTATCACTCATACAGTAATTGATCTGGTATTTGAAATTGAGGCTAAGACCTTTCTGCTGAAAAGCCTTACGCAATGGGATTTCGATACCGAAAGAAACCGGCACTACCGTGTTTACACCACTATAATCACCCTGGTAGCGGAAATTGCCGTTAGGCACCTCATGTACGGTAGTACTGCTGCCGATAAGCCCAAATCCGCCTGCTGCATACACACCTGATAAATAATACAGGGCACGGCTGGAGTCGCTTGTGCCGAAGGTACGCAATGGGTATACTTTTAGCTGCAGGTCACCCTGGTTATACTTGTTACTGTAATACAGATCATTGGCGGTCTCTTGATTCCCTCCGCTTAAAGTACCGCCATTCCAGCTGATAGCAAGGGACAGAAACCGAAAACCGGATTGCCACTCACCATAAACGCCGTAATGATTATTAATCCCGTTCGGAGTTGCATCGGTACGGGAGATAGTAAGTCCGTATTGTGCCCCCACAGTGAATTGTGCCTGTGCAGCAGTAGTACATGCTGTAAGCAGGGCCATAGCCAACAAGCTTTGTCTGATCATAGTTATTTTAATTGAAAATACAGGTAATTGTTTCGGGATGTAATATACCATAAATGACAAATACTACCCAGTTATGAGTAGTATTTGTTATATTATGATATTTAATTGAAAACTGATTAAGCTTCCATGTAGCTTTCGATCGGCTCACAGGTACAGATCAGGTTACGGTCACCATGTGTATTGTTTACACGACCCACAGTAGGCCAGAATTTAGCCGCTTTGATGTATGGTAATGGATAAACCGCTTCTTCTCTTGTGTATGCATGATTCCACTCGCTGCTGATTACAACGTGCTGTGTATGCGGTGCATTTTTCAATGGGTTGTCTGTTGTATCCATACGACCTTCTTCAATTGCTTTGATCTCTTCTCTGATCGATAACATTGCGTCACAGAAACGGTCCAGTTCACCTTTATCTTCACTTTCTGTAGGCTCGATCATGATCGTACCCGGTACAGGGAAGCTCATAGTAGGTGCGTGGAAGCCATAGTCCATCAGACGTTTAGCCACATCTTCCGCTTCGATACCAGCCGTTTTCTTGAATGGTCTCAGGTCTACGATAAACTCGTGTGCACAAGTACCGTTAGAACCGGTATACAGGATCTCATAAGCATCTTTCAGGCGCGCTTTCATATAGTTCGCATTCAGGATAGCATATTGGGTAGCTGCTTTAGCACCGGTGGCACCCAGCATACGGATGTATGCATAAGAGATCAGCAGAATAGAAGCAGAGCCGAACGGAGCAGCAGATACTGCATAGCTAGGCTTACCTTTCAGTTCGTTTTCGTTGATCACATGGCTAGGCAGGAATGGAATCAGGTGTGCTGCCACACAGATAGGTCCTACACCCGGACCACCACCACCGTGAGGGATAGCGAAGGTTTTGTGCAGGTTCAGGTGACAAACATCTGCTCCGATGAAGCCAGGAGCCGTCAGGCCAACCTGTGCATTCATATTCGCACCATCCATATATACTTGTCCGCCATTCTCGTGAATGATGCGGGTAATATCTTTAATACTTTCTTCGAAAATACCGTAAGTAGAAGGGTAGGTAATCATGATACCCGCCAGGTCGTTCTTGTATTGTTCTGCCTTAGCTTTCAGGTCTTCTACATCAATATAACCGTTTTCATGTGCTTTTACCACAACCACTTTGTAGCCCGCCATTACTGCAGATGCAGGGTTGGTACCGTGTGCAGAGATCGGGATCAGCATGATGTTTCTGTTGCCTTCACCTCTGCTTTCGTGGTATGCGCGGATACACAGCAGACCTGCGTATTCACCGTTCGCACCACTGTTTGGCTGTACGCTGCAACCGGCAAATCCGGTGATGGTAGACAGGTATGCTTCCAGTTCTTTAATGATGTGCAGGTAACCCTGTGTTTGCTCTTTTGGTGCAAACGGGTGCATTTTGCTCCAGTGAGACCAGCTCAGTGGAATCATTTCAGTAGCCGCATTCAGCTTCATGGTACAGCTACCCAGAGAGATCATGCTGGTATTCAGGCTCAGGTCTTTATTTTCCAGAGACTTGATATAACGCATCATCAGGGTTTCGCTGTGATGGCTGTTAAAGTTAGTATGGGTCAGGTAGTCAGAAGTACGCACCAGGTTAGCTGGGATATTAGCCATTAACTGATCGTCACTTGCATCGTAGCTTACTGCTTCCACCACATCGTTCAGGATGTTGATGATATCAGCCAGGTCTTCAAATGAAGTTGTTTCATCTAAAGCAATGCTCACCATATGGTCGCCGATATAACGGAAGTTGATACCCGCTTTTTCTGCCTGGCTCTGGATGATCGCACCTGTGTTGGTTACAATAGTAACCGTATCAAAGAATGAATCAGATACCAGCTCGTGTCCGTTCTCTTTCAGTGCTTTAGCTAAAGTCTGAGCTAAGATGTGTACACGGGAGGCAATCGCTTTCAGGCCTTTAGGACCGTGGAATACTGCATACATTGCCGCCATATTGGCCAGTAATGCCTGTGCAGTACAAATATTAGAAGTTGCTTTTTCGCGTTTGATATGCTGCTCACGGGTTTGTAAAGCCATACGTAAAGCACGGCCACCTTGTGCATCAATACTTACACCGATGATACGGCCAGGGATGCTGCGTTTGAACTCATCCTTACAAGAGAAGAATGCCGCGTGCGGACCACCGAAGCCCAGTGGTACACCGAAACGTTGCGCAGAACCTAAGGCAACATCAGCGCCCAGCTCGCCCGGAGGGGTTAATAATGTCAGGGCCAGCAGATCAGTTGCAAAAGCAACATAACCGCCTGCACCATGTACTTTCTCAACGAAAGCAGTATAATCCTCAACAGAACCTAAACCATTAGGATACTGAACGATCGCTCCGAAGAATGTATCGTCGATCGCTACGGTTTTGTAATCGCCGAATACCAGTTCGATACCCAGTGGAGTAGCTCTGGTAGTGATTACATCTTTCGTCTGAGGGAACGTATGTTTGTCAACGAAGAATTTTGGTTTTTCTGGATTGCTTACAGACTTGTTTGCCGCATGGAAAAACATAGACATGGCCTCTGCAGCAGCAGTTGATTCGTCCAGCAGGGAAGCGTTGGCAATAGGTAATGCCGTCAGGTCGCTCACCATGGTCTGGTAGTTCAGCAAGCTCTCCAGGCGACCCTGAGAGATCTCGGCCTGGTATGGCGTATACTGTGTATACCAACCTGGGTTTTCAAAAACGTTTCTTAAAATAACGGAAGGGGTTACTGTGTCATAATAACCTTGTCCGATGTACGTTCTGAAGACTTTGTTTTTCAGGGAAACATCCTTCAGCATTCTTAAGTAATCTTGTTCGCTCAGCGCCGGCGGCAGGTTGAGATCCGTCGTCATGCGGATAGCAGAAGGGATGGTTTTGTCAATCAAAGCATCTATGCTATCAATACCGATAGTAGCAAGCATTTCCTTAGTCTGAGCTGCATCAGGCCCAATATGACGGCCTTGAAACTCGTGCTGTAATTGCGAAAATAGATTCATTATTAAACTAAATGATTTGTGAATGAGGCTGCAAATTTACAGTTTATTCTTCATCATACGAAATTCCGTTTATCAATAGTGGTATATGGTATTATCTATTTGTTGTGCCTACTTGAGATTATACTAAACTTTATATATATTTGCTAAATAGGTATAGTTTTGCTAAAATAGTATATATGGAACCAAAAAAGTGCCCCAAATGTGGCGGACAGCACATTGTCAAAAGTGGAATTGTGAAGGATCGGCAGCGGTTTTATTGTAAAGAATGCGCCTATTACTTTACCGTAGATAAGCTGGGTAAAAAGATAGATGATTACTATGTCACAAAGGCCTTGCAGTTATATTTGGAGGGACTGAGCTTCCGGGAAATAGAGCGTATTATAGGCGTGTCCCATACGGCCATCAGCGGCTGGGTAAAAGAGTACGGCATTTCCCGTCCCGGACAGGCACAATACCATCCCAGTTACAAGGTGTTCAGCCAGGAAGAGTTAGTGGAATTTGTGCAACATAATGAAAATCTTAAGGGCGCAGGCTTTATCATTACCGAGTTTGGAGATAAGTTTATGCTTATTAAATGGGAGCGGTTTAAGAAATAACTATACTGCTTTACAAAAATATATATCATTTTTCTCTTTGTTGGATATTGTTTACAAATTCGTATTGCAATCGTATAACAATTTTAAACATAGAAAAATGAAGAAAATAGCGCTCGCAATTTCCGGTTTGTTGCTGTCCCAGACCCTCTTTGCACAAGGATTTTCGGATTATGGCTCTGGTATCAAACTCAATGTGAACCAGGATGGCTCTAAATATATCCGCTTCATTACCTGGAACCAGATCTGGCTCCGGAATACCCAGAACAACCCGGGTAGTGCCGTAGCAGGTGTACCGGAAGATAACAGCTGGAGCATCGGCAACCGCCGCCTGCGTTTCCTGGCTATGGCACAGATCTCCAAACGGTTTACTATCGTTACCCACTTCGGGATCAATAACCAGACCTTCATCAATGGAGGCGCTGCCGGAACCTCTGGTACAGGTGGCTATGGACAGGGCAAAAAGCCGGGCATGTTTTTTCACGATGCCTGGAACGAATATGCTGTGGTACAGCCCACAGAAAAATCAAAATTCAGTTTATCCATAGGTGCCGGTTTGCATTATTATACTGGCTTGTCCCGCGCGACAATGGCCTCAACACTCAACTTCCTGCTGGTCGATGCGCAGATATTCAACTGGCCGCTGATCGATAATTCAGATCAGTTTGCCCGTCAGATGGGCATCTTCGCCAAAGGTAAATGGGACCGTCTGGAGTACCGTTTCAGTGTCAATAAACCATTTGCCACCAACCTCAGCCCCGTAAATGCCACCAGCGATGCCACTGCCATTGCCGTTGATAATAACGGGAAATCAAAATGGTCGCAGGCCGGATATGTAGAGTACCAGTTCTGCGACATCGAATCCAATGCCCTGCCTTATAAAGTAGGCACCTACTTAGGTACAAAGAAAATCTTCAATATTGGTGCTGGCTTTTACCGTCAGCCCGAGGGCACCCGCTCTATGGTGAATGGGGTAACGGCCAAGCATGATATAACCTTATTGTCTGCCGATGTATTTGCCGAATTACCGGTGGGAGATAAGGCAAAGAATATGGCCATTAATGTCTACGGTGTATATTATCATTACGATTTTGGTCCTAATTACCTGCGCAACCTCGGTATTATGAATATCGCCGGTAATGACACAACCTATACGGGCAGCCGTGCCATAGCCGGGGCCGGTAACCTGCAACCCACCATTGGCACCGGGAGTATAGCCCATGTACAGGCCGGGTTTATGCTGCCATGCAAGAATCCTGCAGCCAAACTGCGCATCCAGCCTTTTGGCGCGGTAACGTATAAGCAGTTTGAGGCCCTGGAGCATGCCTCCACTCAGTTTGATGTAGGCGCCAACTGGCTCATCAGTGGTCATCATGCCAAAATATCTACCCAGTACAGTACCCGTCCGGTATATACCTCTACTACCGCTAAGCCTACGGCTAAAGGAGAACTCACGGTTCAATTTCAAGTTTATCTATAAACCCCAAACAGATTTTTATGAGTCAGCAATATTCTAAGGCGGAGACCCGCCAGCAAAATAAAACGATCTGGAGCGTAATCACCGCTTCCTCTTTAGGTACCCTTATCGAATGGTATGATTTCTATATATTTGGAAGCCTTGCAGTGGTGCTGGCCGATAAGTTTTTCCCTTCTGCCAATCCTACCGCTGCCTTCCTGTCCACACTGGCCACTTTTGCTGCCGGTTTTGTCGTAAGACCTTTCGGGGCATTGTTCTTTGGCCGCCTGGGCGATATCATCGGTCGTAAATATACCTTTCTGGTTACCCTGCTGATTATGGGTGGTGCTACCTTCCTGATCGGTTGTATACCCAGTTATGAAACGATTGGATTCCTGGCACCGGTACTGGTATTATTACTACGCCTCTTACAGGGACTGGCCCTGGGTGGTGAATATGGAGGTGCCGCAACATATGTAGCAGAATATGCACAGCCTAACCGTCGTGGCTACTGGACCTCCTGGATACAGACCACGGCTACGATCGGACTTTTTGTTTCCCTGATCGTAATCCTTATTACCAAGAAAACCTTATCTGCCGAGGCTTTTGACAGCTGGGGCTGGCGCGTACCGTTCTGGATCTCTATTTTAATGGTAGGGGTATCTTACATCATCCGTAAGAATATGAAAGAGTCTCCCTTGTTTGCGAAAGCAAAGGAAGAAGGAAAGACCTCCAAGAACCCCTTGAAAGAAAGTTTCGGTAACCGCTTCAACTTCAAATTTGTACTGCTGGCCTTGTTCGGTGCCGCTATGGGGCAGGGCGTGGTATGGTATACCGGACAGTTCTATGCCATGAGTTTCCTGCAGAAGGTAATGAACATAAACAGTGCCCAGGTCGATTCACTGATGGCCATCGCCTTACTGATGGGTACACCACTGTTCGTATTATTCGGTGCCTTATCGGACCGTTACGGACGCAAGATCATTATGATGATGGGCATGGCCATCGCCATTGTCAGTTACCGGCCTATATACAGTAAAATGTTTGCCACCACAGACCTTGCCCAAAAAACACTGACCGAAAACGGGATGACGCAGAAGGTGACCACTAAAGCCGATCCCAAACATGATGGAGATCAGCTCACCACCTACAGCAGTATCAGTACCTATACCGATGGTACCGAGTTGAAGAAGGATAGTGTGGTACACATCCAGGCCGATCCTGCCGCCAAGCCCATTGCAGCCAAAGTGACCAAATCGATTACGGTTAATGATTCGGACAAATGGACCCTGATCTTCCTGGTATTTATACAGGTGGTATTTGTAACCATGGTGTATGGTCCGATCGCTGCTTTCCTGGTAGAGATGTTCCCAATCCGCATCCGTTACACATCCATGTCACTGCCATACCATATCGGTAATGGGGTATTTGGTGGATTGCTGCCTTTCGTAGCTACCTATTTTGTAAGTAGTGCACAGAAGGCAGGCAACCCGGAATGGTACCTGCAGGGCTTATGGTATCCGATCATTATTGCAGCCATTTGCCTGGTCATAGGTGTGCTGTATATAAATGGCAAGGATAAAAGTGTCAAAGATTAAATACTCATTCATCATTCTAAAAATATTATGTTATGAACGCCATCAGAAAAGCATTCGGCATTGTGTGGATATTACTGGCCTTAGCCGCAGGATACTTCTGCATTTTCCAGTTCGGACTGCCTAAGATCAGTTCCGGTAGCCAGGACGACCTGGTATTCGGGATCATTATTTTATCCCTGCTTACCCCCATTATTGTAGGTGGTTTACTCATCTTCGGCTATTACGCTCTGCAGGGTGAATATTCGCTGGAAAAGTAAGCCGGTAAACAAAAGAAAATGCCGGGGAATTTTAAAGATTTTTTCCCCGGCTTTCCCTTGATTTTTGTACATTTAAGAATTGAATCCGAAACTGCCCGGATGGACTTTCCCAAAGGATGAAAAAGAGACATGAACAGAAGCTGGTATTGGTGAGCATCATTATTTTTATACTGCTCAATGTGCCCATTATACTGCTGTTTGATAAAGCGGATAAGGTTATCGGCATTCCCATGATCTATGCTTATATTTTCATGGTGTGGATAGCTTCTATAGCGATCACTTTTTTTGTTGTTAAAAGATATAATGAATAGCGTCGGATTATTTATATTAGTATTACTGTACCTGGTATTGCTGTTTTTTATAGCCAGCGTAGCAGAGAAAAGCCGGAAGCCATTCTGGGTAAATAATCCGTATATCTACTCCTTATCCATTGCGGTGTATTGCTCTGCCTGGACCTATTACGGCAGTATAGGTGTAGCCGCCACACGAGGACTGGAGTACCTGACGATCTACATTGGTCCTATCATCATCATACCGGCATGGATATTAATTAATGCTAAGATCATACGTATATCCAGAGTGAATAAGATCAGTAGTATTGCCGATTTTATCTCTCTGCGCTATGGCAACAGCCGTTCGCTGGGCGCGTTGATCACACTGATTTGCGCTGCTGCAATTGTGCCCTATATTGGCTTGCAGATCAAGGCTATATCAGATACCTTTCACCTGGTATCACACACGGCCAACAGCAACAATATATTCACCGATTCGGCTACTTATGTCGTTGCACTGATTACGGTTTTCTCATCTTACTACGGTACGAAATATGTCGATGCTTCGGAAAGGAGAGTAGGGGTCATTGCAGCAGTTGCTGCAGAATCTATATTGAAACTGGTCTTCTTTTTAGTGCTGGGCATTTATGTTACCTATGGTGTCTTCAATGGTTGGGATGACCTGTACGCGCAGGCTTCAACCTTTTCCGACTTTGCGCATAAGAATAGTATAGGAGGCCTTACCGGTGCGCTGAACTGGTGCCTGATGAGCCTTTTGTCCATGTCCGCCATCTTCCTGCTGCCCAGACAGTTTCATACGACTATTGTAGAAAACAGGAGAGAGAAACACCTGCGTACAGCATTGTGGCTGGTGCCTTTGTACCTGTTGCTCATCAATATATTTGTCTTCCCTGTAGCCTGGGGCGGCAATATTTTGTTCAAGGGTGCATCGGTCAATGCAGAGATGTATTCTATCCTGATCCCGCAAAAATTCGGGCAGGATGTCATTACCGTAATCGTGTTCTTAGGCGGACTCAGTGCCAGCGTATCCATGATCATTATCTCCAGCATAGCCCTGTCGATCATGATGTCCAACAACCTTATCATTCCTTACGGGATACTGAATAGGATTAGCGAAAGCAATGTAAAGGATAATACGAAACTGATTGTGACGGTGCGCAAAATCGGCATTGCATTACTGATTGTTTGCGCTTACCTGTTTTATAAATTTTATATCAATGAGAATTCATTGTTCTCAGTCGGGTTGATGTCTTTCGTGATTATTGCACAACTGGCACCCTCATTTTTTGCGGCCATATTCTGGAAGCGAGGTTCCTACTGGGGTGCAGTCAGCGGCTTGATCGCCGGGGTCTTTATGTGTTACAAAATGCTCATTCTACCCGAGATGAGCGGGGCCAATGTATCGCATTCCTTTTTTACGATCGATTATTTCGATCCTATGACTAATGCTTTTTTCTGGAGCCTTTTTGTAAATACCGTAATATTTGCAGTCGTGTCTATATTCGGTAAAGGCAATTATACCGAGCGCAATTATGCAGAGATGTATGTCGATATTGATAAATACCTGAAGTACCAGGACAGTGCATTTGTATGGAAAGGTACTGCTGAAACGGAAGATATACGCCGTATTCTGATCCGCTTCCTGGGCGAGGAGAAGACGAAGCAGGCATTGCATATCTTTAATCAGAAATACAATATCACCGATGAAGAGGATACCGCAGATGCCCGCCTGATCAAGTTTTCGGAGAATCTGCTGGCTGGCCGCATCGGCACGGCATCGGCCAAGATCCTGATCGAGAGTGTGACGAAAGAAGATAAGATCAGCCTGCCGGAAGTGCTGGGTATTCTTGAAGAATCGAAGCAGAATATATTACTGAACAAGCAGCTGACGGAACAGTCGCAGAAACTGAAACAGCTATCGGCACAGTTGCAGCATGCCAATGCTTCGCTGCTGGAAAAAGATAAACAGAAAGATGAGTTCCTGGATGCGGTAGCTCATGAGCTGCGTACGCCGATTACCGCTATACGCGCGGCCGGAGAGTTGTTGCAGGACGATGAGGATATGCCGGAAGGCATACGCAGCCAGTTTCTCTACAACATCATCTCGGAATCGGACCGGCTGAATGAACTGATCAATGATATCCTGTACCTGGATAAACTGGAGCATACCGAACAGGTATTGGAGATCGCACAGTATAACATCAAGAATACAATCAAGAAAGTGATACAGCCGATAGAACATCTGGTGGAGAAAGAGGAAATAAAGCTGGATGTGCGCCTGAACCTGACCAGGGAGTTCTTTTACTATGATGAAAAACGGATGATCCAGGTGATCAATAATCTGCTGGCCAATGCGATCAAATTCACTAAAGACAGGCATGGTGAAATCCTGCTGAGTGTATGCAACCCGCAGGAAAACCTGGAGCTGAAAATATATAATTCGGGGAAACAGATACCGGATGATGAGCTGGAAATGATCTTTGAAAAATTTTATCAGTCGCGCAACCAGAACCTGAAGAAGCCATTGGGCAGCGGGCTGGGGCTCTCGATCAGTAAAAAGATCATTGAAGCACACCATGGGTATATTTATGCCAAAAATATACTGGATGGTGTACAGTTCACCTTATCTGTTCCTCAAAACTATGACAAGTATGAAAAAAATAATTATAGCCGATGATGAACATAAAATACTCATGTCGCTGGAATATTCTTTCCGGAAGAGTGGGTATGAAGTGTTCATCGCACGCGATGGTAGTGAAGTAATGGAATTGCTGAAAACCGAAACACCGGCAGCGATACTGCTCGATATAATGATGCCTAACCTGGACGGGTATGAGACCCTGCAACAGATCCGCGCAGAAGAGCAGCTGAAAGACTGTAAGATAGTAATTGTAAGTGCTAAAAATAATCCGGCCGATATACAGAAAGCCTATGACCTGGGCGCAGATGCTTATGTGACCAAACCATACTCAATCAAGAAATTATTGCAGCAGGTAGATGAACTGATTACCTGAGATATATGATATAAACGATTAAATGTGAACGTATATGAATGCAGACCAACTATACAGAGAGAGCATCGCAGATAAGGAATTGTTCTGGCAGCTACAGGCCAGGCAGCTGGATTGGTATACCTTTCCGGAGACCATACTAGGCAGTGATGAAACGGGCTACCCGCAATGGTTTCCCGATGGCATGCTGAATATGTGTTACCTAGCTGTAGACCGGCATGTAGCGCAGGGTTACGGCGAGCAGGTTGCTGTCATATACGATTCGCCGGTTACCGGACAACAACAAAAATATACCTATGCCCAGGTACAGCATGAAGTGTCTAAACTGGCCGGAGGCTTGCGTGGACTGGGTTTGAAGGAGGGCGACACGGCTATTATATACATGCCTATGATACCGCAGGCTATGTTTGCCATGCTGGCTTGTGCCCGCATTGGTGTCATTCATTCTGTGGTATTCGGAGGGTTTGCACCACATGAATTATCGGTGCGCATAGATGATTGTAAACCTAAAGTAATTGTAACGGCCAGTGTAGGCATAGAAGGAAAGAAAACAATACCGTACATGCCTATGGTTACCGAAGCTATCGCACTATCGGTACATAAACCGGAGCATATCGTTCATGTAGATCGTAAGCTTGCAGGCATAAAACCAGCAAAAGGTGTTGTTGATTATACTGCGCTGGTAGCGGCTTTTGCGCCGGTGCCCTGTGTTTCGCTGCCTTCCACACATCCGTTGTATGTATTATATACCTCCGGTACCACCGGTAAGCCTAAAGGAATTATACGCGATACCGGTAGTTATGCTACTGCTTTACAGTTCTCGATGACCCATATTTACGGTGCTGAGCCGGGAGAAGTCTTCTGGGCTGCTTCTGATGTAGGCTGGGTAGTGGGGCACAGCTATATTGTATACGGACCATTGCTGAACCGCAATACCACAGTGGTTTTTGAGGGTAAGCCTATTATGACACCCGATGCCGGAACCTTCTGGCGCATCATCTCCGAACACCAGGTAAAAGTCATGTTTACCGCACCCACAGCCATAAGGGCGATTAAGAAAGAAGACCCCGAAGGCTTGCTGGTAAAGCAATATGACCTGTCTTGCCTGCGCACCCAGTTCCTTGCCGGAGAGCGTTGTGATGTGGCCACCCTGGACTGGTATGAGCAACATGTAGGTGTTCCGGCCATAGATCATTTCTGGCAGACCGAGAGCGGATGGCCGGTGCTGGGTTTACTGCGTGGTGTGGAGCACCAACCCATCATCAGGGCAGCAGCTGGCAAGCCCATACCGGGTTATGACATCAGGGTATTTGATGATAATGGCTATGAGCTTGATGCACATCATGAGGGTTACCTGGTCATTAAACTGCCATTGCCACCCGGTACCTTAACGGGTTTGTGGAATGACCCTGAGCGGTTTAGGAAAGGATACCTGGAGCAATTCCCCGGCTATTATTTTTCCGGCGATGGGGTGATCCGTAACGAAGATGGTTATATGTTCATTACCGGCAGGGTCGACGATGTGATTAATGTGGCTGGCCACAGGATGTCTACTGCGGAGATGGAAGAAGTGGTAGCCGGTCAGCCGGAAGTTGCTGAATGTGCAGTTGTAGGCATAGAAGATACTTTAAAAGGACAGGTGCCTATGGCACTGGTGGTCTTAAAACAAGGGGTATCAGATCCCGGAGCAGTGCCTGCTGCTGTAGTACAATTGGTAAGAGAAAAAATAGGTGCCGTTGCCTGTCTTAAAGAAGTGCTGGTCGTACAGCGCCTGCCCAAAACCAGGAGTGGCAAGATCCTGCGTAAACTGATCCGTACTATGATCGACGGAAAAGCATACCAGGTGCCCAGTACTATAGATGATCCTGCAATCATTGAAGAGCTGCAGGAGCAGTTTGCCCAGATCAAAAAGTAAATCTTAAAACATTAAAATAAATAAGTAAAGATGAAAAATTATGTAATCGAGAGCTTGCCGGACTATTTCAAACAGTACAAGAAGTCAATCAAGAATCCTAAGAAATTCTGGGATAAGATTGCGGATGAAAACTTTGTCTGGTACCAGCGTTGGGAGAAGGTACTGAAGCATGATATGAGTGAAGCAAAGATAGAATGGTTCCTGAATGCCAAACTGAATATTACGAAGAACTGTATTGACCGCCATTTAAGTAGTCGCGGTCACAAAAATGCGATCATCTTTGAACCGAATAATCCTGATGAGGCTACGCAATACATCACGTACCAGGACTTATACGATCGCGTGGGTAAAATGGCCAATGTACTGCGTGCTCAGGGTATAGATAAGGGTGATCGTGTATGTATATACCTGCCTATGATTCCCGAACTGGCAGTGGCTATGCTGGCCTGTGCCCGTATTGGTGCCATACATACCGTAGTATTTGCAGGTTTCTCTGCATCTGCTGTGGCCGCGCGCATTACCGATTGCGACTGTAAAATGGTGATCACTTCAGATGGTAGTTACCGAGGAGATAAAAAGATAGACTTAAAAGGGATTGTTGATGAGGCATTGAAAACCTGTCCTTCGATAGGTAAAGTGCTGGTGGTAAAACGCACCGGTTCTGCAGTTACGATGAAGGAAGGCCGAGATGAATGGATTGCTCCATTGCTGGATGCCGCACCGGTCGATAATGTGCCACAGATCATGGATGCTGAAGATCCGCTGTTTATCCTGTATACCTCCGGATCTACCGGTAAGCCTAAGGGCATGATGCATAGCTGCGCAGGTTATATGGTGTATACAGCCTATACATTCAAGAATGTATTTAATTATAAAGAAAACGATATCTACTGGTGTACGGCAGATATCGGCTGGATCACCGGTCACTCTTATATCGTATACGGACCTCTGCTGAATGGAGCTACAACGGTTATCTTTGAAGGCGTACCTTCTTACCCGCAGCCGGACCGCTTCTGGGAGGTAATTGAAAAACATAAGGTAACACAGTTCTATACAGCACCGACGGCTATTCGTGCCCTGGCTAAGGAAAGCACGGAGTGGGTAGAGAAGCATGATCTGTCTTCCCTGAAAGTTATCGGATCGGTAGGCGAACCAATCAATGATGAGGCCTGGCACTGGTATAACGATCATGTGGGCAGAAAGACCAGCCCGGTTGTAGATACCTGGTGGCAGACCGAAACCGGAGGTATCCTTATTTCTCCTTTGCCTTATATTACCCCGACCAAGCCTACCTATGCCACACTGCCGCTGCCTGGTGTGCAGCCGGTGCTGATGGATGATAAGCGTAATGAGATCACGGGTAACCAGGTGACGGGTAATCTTTGTATTCGTTTTCCATGGCCGGGTATAGCCCGTACGATATGGGGCGATCATCAGCGGTATAAAGAAACCTATTTCACTGCTTTTCCGGGCAAATACTTTACCGGTGATGGTGCCTTACGGGATGAGGTAGGGTATTACCGCATTACCGGCAGGGTAGATGATGTGATTATTGTATCGGGTCATAACCTGGGTACAGCACCGATCGAAGACAGCATTAATGAGCATCCTGCAGTTGCAGAAAGTGCCATTGTAGGCTATCCGCATGATATTAAGGGTAATGCACTGTATGGCTTTGTGATCTTGAAAGAAAGCGGTGAGGGGCGCGATCGTGATAACCTCCGTAAAGAGATCAATCAGCTGATTTCGGAGCAGATCGGACCAATTGCTAAACTGGATAAGATCCAGTTTGTATCTGGCCTGCCTAAGACCCGTTCCGGTAAGATCATGCGTCGTATACTGCGCAAAATTGCCGAAGGTGATTTCAGTAATTTCGGAGATATCTCTACCTTACTGAATCCTGAAATAGTGGAGGAGATTAAGAACGAGAAGTTATAATCTCTAAAACGAAGGAGCCCAAAACCGTAAAATCCAAAAGAGCGGAACCTCAGGTTCCGCTCTTTTTATGTATCAGTGTTCCTTTTTTCGGTAACATAAATTAGCTGTCCGTCTTTTTCCATTGCTTTTAAGAACAGCAGCTTTGTGTAAATGACCTTTACGGGTGATGCCCAGTTTTTCTGGAATACTAGAAGTTTCCTTTACGGATACGGAATCTTTACCCTTGCTGTCAAAATAGGTAAAGGTTTTATGATACAGTAAAATGCTATCACCTGCTACTGTCCAGGTACCTTTCCAGCTACCATTGCAAAAGGTGAAAAGAAAGGTGGAATCTGTATGTAAATATAATTTCTCCGTTACCAGTGCCCGATTATATTCAATATACTTATATTGATAAGCATCATATGCCCCAGCCAGTTTATTTTTGCTGAATGATTGACAGCCATATAAACAGAATAGTATAAACAAAACAATAGAATACCTCATCATTAGTTGTTTTTAATGTAACTCTTTACATCAATTGCGGACAGCAATAATAACTTTACCACATGAGAAAAAGGAATATTTGTTTCTCCGATACATAGGCAATTAATCAACATGGAATTGCCAGTTTGTTGTTGCAACAGTGATTATTGTCAGTCAATACATATTCTGTAGTTGGTTCGTGTATGCTTGTTTAGAGGTGATGATTGTGTATCAGGTTAAGGGTGGGTAAAAGCTTTTCTGGATGTGAATTGTTTTATGCAGCTGATACATGTGCCTGCTCATGTATCAGCTATTGTATTATTATAGTATATAACAATTGTATAATTATAATTTAATACTATTTTAAAATATTTTATATAAAAACTTTGAATCATCATTTCGGCTGATTATATTTAGGAAACAAAAATCCAAAAAATAAATATGAAAAAAACCATTTTTACACTGCTGTGCAGTTTTACCGGATTAACGATGGTACAGGCACAAACACCGGAAATGAAATCACGTTCATTGGTATGCAAATTTACAGAAACCTGGTGCGGACCCTGTGGGGGCTGGGGCTGGAATCTGGCCAACCAGGTTATTGCAGATATTGGTGATAAAGGATATTATATCGGCGTTATGGGCAGCAGCACGCCCTCTTCTATGAATGCGAACTGTTATGGCCCGTTTGAATCCAATTTTCCTGTAGGAGGCTATCCGACCTTTATCGTAAATGACGAAGATGGAGGAAGCTACATGAGCGAGGTGAGTGGTGTCTATAACACTTTTGCGGCAACAACACCTGTGGCCAGCCCTGCGGCATACTTCACCATTAGCGGTGGTACTATTAACGTTACTTCCAAATCGAAATTCTGGACAGCAAGCACCGGCGAATTTTATGTTTCTGCATTTGTCGTGGAGAATAAAGTGCTGGCTGCACAAAATGGTCAGTCCGGAACTGCAGAACATCACTACCTGTTAAGAGGCAGTATGATGGCCAATAAATCGCCATGGGGTATGCTGTTGTATAATGGAGCTATTGCAGCTAATACTGAATACAGCCAGGACTTCTCTATGACTATGGGTGCAGGCTGGAATGCAGATAATATCTCTGTATTAGTCGCCATTTATAGAAAGGAAGGAACCAAGTATAAATTTGTCAATGTAATACAGGCTACGAATAATACTACGGGCCTTCGTGATAATGAACAACTGGCCGCAGCATCGGTTTATCCTAACCCTGCAACTGCCGAGGCAACGCTATCCCTCTCTTTGAAAAATGCGCGTAAAGTTGCCGTAACCATAACGGACATGAGTGGCCGGGTAGTGTACCAGCAACCGGAGCAGGCATTAGCGGCAGGTACTACAAATATTAAAATACCGGCACAGCAATTCGCTGCGGGTTGTTACAATATCAGCGTTAAAGGTGAAGGAATCAATACCAACGAGGCATTGATTGTCAAATAACCTGATTTGATAGATATGACATAATAAGAAGCGCCGGTGCAGAGCACCGGCGCTTCTTATTTATTTTACAGTTGCACTGCGTTTCCATTTGAGGTAACCATCAATGGCAAGTATAGTGAAGATAAGGTATTGCAAGGCTGTTAGTCCCAGTGATTTGTAGATCATCATAGGTATACAGATCGCATCGCCGATAATCCAGAACAGCCAGTTCTCCACCTTCTGCCGGGCCATAAACCACATGCCTACCAGGAAGATAGAAGTAGTGAGGATGTCCAGGTAATTGGCCCAGTCCAGGTGATCCCAGTTCAGGTCTTTTACTTGTAGATTGCTGTCATTGAGCAGTGGTTTGTAGTAATAGATAATACTTACCCCAATGATACTGAGCAGGAACAAAAGGCCGCCCCAGGCCCAGTCTTTTTTAGTGGCTTTGGTCACCCGCACATGCATGGCATCTACCTTGACCCGGTACCAGGCGATCCATCCGTAGATACTCATTACCGTATAATAAAAATTAATGAGCGTATCGCCGATCAGTCCGGCCTTAAACAGGATGTATACATATAATGCAGTGCTGATAATGCCTGTAGGATATACCCATATATGTTTCCGTATGGAGAGTAAAACACTCCATACGCCGAATAGTACGGCTACAGATTCCAGTATGATAAACTGTGTGCTATACTCTTTGTAAGGGGCTATTAAGTACTGTATCAGGTCCATAAAGGATACAAATGTAGGGCATCTGTATTAATTACCGGTAGATCTGTCCATGTTGGTATTGATGATGTGCAGGTTGCTTACTGTACTCGATCCATGTACTATTAGAAATCATAAAAAATGCCTGATTGTAGTTTAAGCTGCTGCTGATAGTTGTAGGAAGGCTGACCCTGAGAGAAGTCCCCGATATCATTCATGCCTTGTGCAAAGTATATTTCAGTGTTGAGGCGCAGCTTACTGCTGAGCAGAAAGCTTACTCCTGTTCCCGCTGCGACAGATAGTTCCATCCGGTTGTAAGGATTGGTCTTTTGGATCCATTGTTCAGTATAAGTATCCATGCTGCTATACATTACCTTAGCTCCTTTTTTGTCGGTGTGGTAACCGGGAATTAAAGCCAGGTAGGCATAGGGCCTTAATTTTTGTGATACTTTACCCCAATTATGCCGTATCTGTACCGGTACACGCAGAAAATGTGGTTTGACTGTAAAGTGATAATAAAACGGAACATCAGTATTGTCGCGGAAATCAACAAGGCCGCTATGAGGGTCGAAGGAATATTGTATGGCTGCACCCCATTGCCAATGCTGATTGATTGAACATAGTGCCTGTACACCCAGTCCATAGGCCAGGAAATGATCGTTCGTTGTATACAAGTTGTTTACCGTAGTAAAGCCGGTATGGGCCTGCAGACCAACTGTCCATTGATGTTTTTGCGCAAAGCAGGCAACAGGAGTGCCGAGAAGCAGGAAGAATATGCACTTTTTCATGAAATTTAATTTTAATGAAAAACAGGTGATGTTAATGAATTAACGTCACCTGTTAGTGAAATATTGTAAGTTGACTTACCAATTAAATTGCGTGCTATACTCTTTATAGTAGACTATTCAGTGTAAAGTATCTGCGTTAATTACAGATCGAACTGCAATCCTATCTGTCCTCTGAGGTTTTGATGGTATGATGCTTTTGCATTGGAGTAGCCATTGTCATAGGCCACCGCATCAACAAGGCCACGGTAAAATCCGGCCTCTGCAGTAAGTGATAAACGGTTGCTCAGGCGTACTTTTGCCCCCGCAGCACCATATACGCCGAAGTCAAACTTGCGGCTGGAGGTCATAGCCATATCCACCCTCGCAATAAAGTCACGGCTGTAATCATTATAGGCGAAATATCTGTTATCGTTGGCTCCAGTACAGCGAAAGCCCGCAGATACTCCGGCAACAAGATATGGACGCACCATCTTTTGCTCCGGCATGAATGTATACCTGAACTGTATCGGTATACGTATAAATCTGGCTCGTTCAGTAATGGAGTAGTATAGTCGTTCTGTCGGCTGGCTATTGTCATACACCGAACGAACCCCTTCATTAGAATACTGTACACCGCTACTCAGCTCCATATGCTGATTTATGCGGTAAAATACTTGCCCGGTTATAGCCATAGAAGACAGATCCATTTTGGCCTGGTGCTGATTAGTCAAGGTGCTTACACCCTGGCCGTAATTCAGGCCCAGAGACCATTTGCTGTTTTGTGCAAAGCCGGCGGCGGGTAATGCCAGCATCAGGAGGAATAAAGATTTTTTCATTGTATAATAAGGAGTTGTATTTTGTCTTTCAAAGATATACTTTATCCCGGTATGGAACAATGTTGAGATATAATTATTTCAATGCATGCAGCATTATGGCTGCTTCCTTACTTTAAAATACCCGCTGCGGATTTCTGTTGAAGGATCAACGGAATAAAAAGCCACATCTCCGGAAAAGTAAGCTTCCAGTTCTGTTGCTGTATTTTTAATAATATGAATGTTTCCCGCACGGGTATTGTAGCGGCTCAGTAAGTTACCCTCCATTACCTCATAGTCCAGCCGGAAAAAATACTCCATTGTATACTTCGTATCATCCGTTACATTGTCCTGGACCTGGATGATTAGTTTAGCACTGTTCTTTGCTTTGATATCTTTCTGCTCTGCATATATGTAGTAGGTGCTGCCAATGTAGTCTACCGTTATTTTGTCCGGAATAAATACTGTTTGGTTGACCTGCGCAATAAATACATTTTCAGATGAACCGGGCGGCCCTGCATTGTCTTTAGGCTTATTGCAGGAGTAAAGGCTGCCCAGCAGCAGCAGCAAGCTACTGAGGACAATTGTATTGACGAAAAGGGTGAAATATTTATTCATCATCGGCAAGTATATAAAAAAAGGTGCGGCATATTTTCATAACGCCGCACCTTTAAGCAATATTGTATTTATGGATTACCAGGTCATATTAGGATACGCGCGCTGCACATACTGCAATTCGGTAAGAATGAATCCCATATGTTCGGTATGCGTACCTGTTTTACCACCTGCATGCATCCAGGCATTAGCATCCGGCATAGCCAGTGTTGCTTCACTTAAGATAGCATAAACGTTAGTAAACCAGTCTGTTTTAATTTTATCCAATGCAGTAGCAATGCCCTCTGCGAGCATAGCAGTATCTGCCTCAGAAGCCATAAACAGTTCGCCGGTATAGGCCCACAGTTCATTGATCGCTTCCTGCATACGGGCATGGCTTTCTTCTGTACCATCGCCCAGGCGTATTACCCATTCGCTGCTCCACTTCAGATGGTATTTAGCCTCTTTCAGTGATTTTTCTGCGATTGCAGCAACGGTAGCATCTGTACTGTTTCTTAATGCAGTATAGTGCAATACGGTAAACTGATCGTAGAAGAATGAACGGGCTACAGTATATGCCCAGTCTTTATTGTCCTGCTCCAGCAACTGTACGTTTCTGAAATCCCAGGCATCTCTATGATAAGGAAAGGTATCTTCATCTGCGATTTGATCCGCAGCAATATTCAGGTTAGGTGCGATTGCGGCACGCTCCTCGGCAGGTAACTCATTATACAGGCTGGCGGCATACTGAAACAGGCTGCGCGCCTGGCCCAGGTGATCCAGCGCCGTATTGGTAATAGCGATGTCCTGCTCCAGGATAGGACCGTGGCCACACCATTCACTGATGCGATGCCCGATAATCAATGCATTATCGGCCAGTTGCAAAATATAGTTTAGTTTATTAACGGACATAATTAGATTTTCCTTTACACAAAGGCATTAAAGATTACATGTATTCAACCTCTTTCGGCAGTACATAAAAAGTAGGGTGACGGTATACTTTATCATTAGCCGGATCATACATAGAATCCGCTTCGTCCGGGTTAGAGGCATGGATATGTTTGCTCTCTACCACCCAGATACTTACTCCTTCCATTCTTCTGGTATATACGTCTCTGGCATTTTCCATGGCCATAGCTGCATCAGCTGCATGCAGGCTACCCACATGTTTATGATCCAAACCGGTTTTGCTACGGATAAATACTTCCCATAAAGGCCATTCCTGACTCATAATGTTTTAAATTTTAGAGCGTAAAATTAAGCATTTTGTGACAATTGTTTTACTTTTTCTTTAGGTGACTTGCAGGTTATCAGATGTTCGTTTGTGAGCGATCTGTTTTTACTTTAAACCTATGTCTTTCTGTGTTTCTTTTTGGCTGCGGGGAATAATACATTATTCAAGATCAATCTATAGCCCGGCGATTTAGGATGGAGAGACAGATCTGTAGGCGGGTCACCAATGGCATGCTGGTAATCTTCCGGATCATGTCCGCCATAAAAGGTAAAAGTGCCTTTGCCATATTCGCCATGTATATAACGGGCCTCGTTTTCGGCTTTGGTCTCTCCCATGATGACTATATTACTCTTAATATTATCCTTACGGAACGAGGTCGTCTGTCCCATAAATCCTTTAATGGTAGTGGTATGATTCTGCGTCAGCATACTGGGTACGGGATCAAACTTTGCCGAAAAGGTGAAAAGGGTAAAGTAATCATTGTCCGGTGAAGACCTGCGGGTGGTGGTATTATCGATACTGGAGTATTCATACTCATACGGATTGCGCACGAGGACAAAGTCTTTGAAGGCGAAACAGTTATCAAACTGCAATTTGCTCTGTGCATTCGGGTCCATGCCATCACCGTCAAATGGCACTTCGCATATATCTGTGCCATCTGCAGCCAATGCAATATCATAGCTGTCTGTAGCAGAACACATGGCAAACAGGTAGCCGCCACCGGCTACAAAATCGCGGATCTTCTGTGCCACAGCCAGTTTTAGCTGCGATACCTTTTTGAAACCATGTTTAAAGGCAGAGGCCTCTTGCGTTTTTACATCCTCGATATACCAATTGGCCATACGGTAAGCGCCCCAGAATTTTCCGAATTGCCCGGTAAAGTCTTCGTGGTGCAGGTGCAACCAGTCGTACTCGGCCAGTTTGCCGCTTAGCAGTTCATCGTCATATACTTTGTCGTAGGGTATTTCGGCATATGTCAGTGCCATCGTTACCGCATCATCCCAGGGTAATTTGGAGGGTGGGGTATACACCGCAATACGCGGAGGCTTCTCCAGCTTAATAATGTCGCCATTGTAATTCGGGTCTGCAATTTTACTCACCACACCGGAATACTGCGCATCAGACATAATATTATAATCAACCCCGCGCAGGCGGCAGAGTCGCTCTACTTCTGCATTCTGCTGCATGGCAAATGCTCCGCCATCATAATTGATGAGCCAGTCTACGGTCATGCCACTCTTTAATGCAATAAAAGCAATGCCATATGCCTTCAGGTGGTTATTCTGATCATCGGCATTCATGGGTATATATAAAGTAGCCGCCCGGCTGCCGGTGGCCAGGCAGAGTATCCAGAATAGCAGGTAACAGGTCTTTTTCATTTGCTGCAAATTAAGAAAATTATTGCACTATTGTAAGTGCTCAATTCAGTGAAACACCTATATTTGCTCAAATTAATCTATTATATTTACCTCCGATGAACATCATTATACCTATGGCTGGTATGGGCAAAAGAATGCGCCCCCATACACTGACTACTGCCAAACCATTATTACCTGTAGCCGGCAAACCTGTTGTACAGAGACTGGTGGAAGATATCGTTAGTACTGCTAATACAAAAGTTGAACATATTGCGTTTATTATCGGGCCTTCATTTGGTAAAACCACTGAAGCCATGTTGCTGAAAGTGGCTGCTGATCTGGGTGCTCAGGGGCATATCTGCTACCAGGAAGAAGCATTGGGTACTGCTCATGCGATCCTGTGTGCCAAAGAATTCCTGCAAGGCAATGTATTTATTGCCTTTGCTGATACACTGTTTAAGGCAACCTTCACGATTGATACAAATAAAGATGCTATTATCTGGACACAAAGAGTGGCAGATCCTTCTGCATTCGGTGTCGTAAAACTGGATGAGGATGGCCGTATCCTGGAGTTTGTAGAAAAACCGGAAATATTTGTATCTGATCTGGCCATTATCGGCGTTTACTATTTCAAAGATGGTGAAAACCTGAAGAGTGAACTGCAGTACCTGCTGGATAATAATATTGCTACCAAGGGAGAATACCAGCTTACAGATGCTATGGAGCATATGAAGCAGAAGAATGTGAAATTCTATTGTGATGAGGTGGAAGAGTGGCTGGACTGCGGTAATAAAAACGCTACAGTATATACCAATCAGCGTATACTGGAGATCAAAAAAGAAAAAGAACACCTGATCTCTGAAACGGCTACTATCGAAAATACCGTAATTATTGCCCCTTGCTTTATCGGTGAAGGCGTAGTCCTGAAAGATTCTGTTATCGGACCGCATGTATCGGTTGAGCGGAATACGACGATCGAGCAATCGGTTGTAAGCAACAGCATCATCCAGGAAGGAACTTACCTGCACCAGGTAAATCTGACCAACTCTATGCTGGGTAAGCATATTCAATATAAAGAATCTCCGAAGGAATTGAGCCTGGGAGATTATTCTGTCTTACTATGATAAAAAAGAACTACTCCTTACGGAGTATAACGACTATCATCGGGTGTCTGCTGTTACTGTCTTCCTGTAAAACGGTGAAGCAGACATCCACTGTTGCGGCCAAACGCTCCGGGGTCAGTACCCTGGACCGTGAAGCTACTGCCCTGAATGAACCGGAGACAAAAGGAAAGATCATCGATGGGTATGCACTACAGAACAATGATAGGGTGTATTTTAATGCCATTCGTAATTATGTTCAAGGCAAATTCGATACGGCCTTTGTAACACTGAATTATTATAATAAGCTGGACAGTACCAATGCAGCTGCATATTATTACCTGGCCAGCCTGAAGGGCAGGGCCAATTTTCTGAAACCAACCCTGACCGATGCAGGAAAGGCTGCAAGCCTGGCACCGGATAATAAATGGATACAGGCTTTCTATGCCAATATCCTGGCCTTTGATGAGTCGTATGGTAAGTCTGCACAGATATTCAGCGACCTCGCGGCCAAAAATCCTGCTGACCGGGCCCAGTATTATATAGCCGCAGCTAAAATGTACAGCCGCAGCAAGAACTATACAGCTGCACTCAAAGTGCTGGATACCCTGCAACTGACCAGGCCGCCGGATGATGAAGATATTCTGATGGAAAAACAGAATATCTATATGACAAGCAAGGATTTGCCCAACGCAATTAAAGTAACGCAGCAATTGGCAGATGCCTATCCTTTAAGTCCGGAATACCTGATTCAACTGAATGAAATATATGAAATCCAGGGCAATACGGAGCAGTCGCTGGCTACGATAAAACTGTTGCAGGATCGTTTTCCGTATAATGATGATATCACCTCATACACGTTTGGGTATTACCTGAAAAAGCGTAATATGGAAATGGTGACAGAATCGCTGAATGAATATATCGACGCTGCAGAAAAGAACCAGGAAAAGGACTTGTCTATTCTTTCCCAGATCGGCTCTTATATCAGCAATAATCCTAAAGATACTGCGGTACTGACCTTTATGGCAGAACTTACAGAGAAGATTACCGTACAGAAGCCTAACAACTTTACTGCTAAACGCTTACTGGCTTCGCTGAATCTCTTCAGCCACAAAGGAGCACTGGGATTGCAGCAGTCCGAAGCGTTGATCAAAGATCGTCCCAATAATTATGCTTTATGGACGCCCATCTTGAGTTATTATTTGTACTATACTAATGATCAGAATGCTACGTTGAAATTTTTGGATAGGATGGAAGCCCATTTCCCGGATTCTATAGATATCCCAATGAATAAAATGTTCATCTACCGCGGACAGAACAAGGTAGATACGGCCCTGAGATATGCCTTTAAAGGACTGGATCTGTCACAAAAGCAAAAAGCTACAGAAAGAGAGATTATATTTTACAATAGCATTGCAGAGTATTATAATGAACTGAAACAGTATCATAAATCGGACTCTGTATTTGAAGATTTGTTAAAAAAGGCCCCGGATAATATTATGGCATTAAACAATTATGCATATTATCTGTCAGAAAGGGGCGAGCGTTTGGAATATGCCCTGAATTTGTCCAAAAAAACACTGGAACAGGAATATGACGAGCCAAATTACCTGGATACCTATGGCTGGATTTTGTACAAAATGAAACGCTATGAGGAGGCAAAGGTTTATATTGAAAAAGCCATAACTAACGCCGGTAATGATGTTACAGCTGTAGTGCTGGAGCATTATGCAGATATAGAATTCCAATTGGGGCATGTAGATAATGCCCTTAAGATCTGGAAAGCTATTGATGAGGCAGGGCAGGGATCGGCTTTGTTGAAGAAGAAAATAAAAGATAAAAAATTGTATGAGTAGAAACCTGTTAAAATATGCGACACTTACCGGTATACTGATTTCCTCGATGGTATGGAACAGTTCCTGTAAGACAACCAAGAAAGTGCCTAAGAAAGACGAGCCGGTTGTGGTTGTGCCAGAAGTGAAGAAAGAGGATCTGGGTAAATTATATGAGCATGGCTTTGTATACAATACCTTTTCCGGTAAGGCGCAGATGCATTATGTAGGCAACGACAAGGATCAGAACTTTGCAGCCAATATCAAAATGGAGAAAGGTAAGAAAGTGTGGCTTTCGGTAATTGCGCTTGGTATCCAGGAGATTGCGCGTGCACAGATCACTCCGGAAAGAATGCAGGCTATTGAGCGCCTGGGTCGTAGTGCATATGACATGTCTTTCGAAGAGGGTCTTAAAAAATTGAATGCACCGATCGAATTTCCGATGCTGGAGAACCTGCTGATTGGTAATCCGGTAATGCAGGATTTGAAGATTAAGGAGATTAAGCAAAACGGTAGTGAGGTGAAGATCGTTACGGAGAAAGATGGATTTGTACAGACGCTTACTTACGATAAGAATACACAAACACTTACAGAACAATTAATTACATCAGAAAAGAAACAATTCAAATGTACCGTTAAGTACAGCGATTATGTAGCGGTAAACGGACAGGCATTTGCTAAAAGCCGTGTCATCAATATTGAAGACCTGGCTAAGAACAAAACAACTTTGCTGGAAATGGATTTCAGTAAATATGACCTGGACGGAGCGCTTGATATTCAATTTTCTATCCCTTCTAATTATAAAATGAAGGATTTATAGTACTATACTGGAGATGATTAACTGATGATATAAAAGGTGGGCGATTTCGCTCACCTTTTGCTTTTAAGCGGTTCATTGACATTTTTTTAGCTTTATATTTAGTATTTTTGAAGATTATCATTTATTGTAAAATTTTATCTCTGTAACATTCGTTATAGCAGTATATAAACGCGAGATCATGAAAATACCTCAACTTTTGGTTGCCGTATCCCTGATTTGTTCAAGCGCTGCAATGGCCGGAGTAAAGCGTACGATTCCGGTACAACAGTTCAAATCTTACGAGATTAACGATCAGGGCATATACGTTAACCGCTTTCCCCTAAATAATGCGTATGACACCCCGGGTATTGAAATAAAGAATATCCAGGCTGTTGCACTGCAGATGGAAGTACCCTCCGGAATAGAGATCGCTAATGGTAAACCCACGCCACGCGTCTATTTCGGCAAAGAACGCAAGCAGGCTATTGCTACCATTAATATGCCCATGTTTTACCGCGAAAACCAGGTGATTTATAAAATCACGGGTTTTGATGTGGTAATAGACGAAGAACCGGCACCGCAGGTGCTGGGCAGAACCTATGCCGGACATTCGGTACTGGCCAGCGGTAACTGGTATAAGATTGCAGCGAGTCAAAGAGGGGTGTTTAAGATAGATTATGCTTTCCTGCAAAGCCTGGGCATCAATCCGGCTACAGTTAATCCCAATAATATCCGCTTGTATGGCAATGGGGGTACAGTTATTCCGGAAGCTGTAACAGACGGCGCTCCGGACGATCTGGTAGAAAATGCAATTGAAGTACACAGCAGTGGCAGCACCTTTGGCCCGAACGATTATGTATTGTTCTATGCCAACGGTCCGCAGTCATGGCAATTTAATGTACTCGATCAGCAATTTGTACATACACAGAACTATTATGAAAATAAGAGTTACTATTTCCTGAACGTAGACCTGGGACCGGGTAAACGTATTCAGGCATTAGGCACGCCTGGCGCACCGGTAGCACAGACGTTCAATACCTTTAATGATTACCGTGTTTATGAAAAAGACTCTGTAAACATCGCCCAGATGGGTAAAGAATGGTACAGCAATATGATGAATAGTAACAATTCATCCAGTCTGAACCAGTATGTATCTATAAACCTGGGCTCGGTGTCTGATACCGTACGCTACACCTTCCGTGCTGCGGGTAAGGTCGATGTGGGTTCTGGAACAGTCTCCCTGTTTAACGGCAGCAGTCCGCTGGCATCTATTAATTTTCTTTCTTCAGGGTCTGCCAGCGTGGCATTCTCTGCCGATAGCCGTAGTGGTGTATTCACCACCAATCAGACCAGCCTGAATTTCAGGATTAATTTCTCTTCTGGTCAGTCTAACAGGGCTTACCTGGATTATATCAGGGTGAATTATAAAAGACCCTTGTCGCTGCAGAACGGGCAGATGAATTTCCGCGCCATAGCACAACGCTATATCAGCGATGCCGTTGCCTATAACCTGGGTAATATGAACAGTGCCTCAAGAGTTTGGGATGTGAGCGATATGCTGGCTCCTAAAACAGTGAGTGGCAGCCTTTCCGGTAGTACCTTCTCTTTTTCTGATAATGGTGGTGCGCTGAAAGAGTATATTGCTTTTGATGGTACTACGTACCTGGCTCCGGAAAAAAATAGGCACAGTAGAAAACCAGGATCTGCATGCAATGGCACAGGTCGACTACCTGATTATTACCAATAATACACTGAAGCCTGCGGCAGATGAACTGGCACAAATGCACCGTACCAAGTACAATACAAGAGTTGAAGTCGTTACGATTGATAAAATATACAATGAATTCTCTTCCGGCGGACAGGATATCGCGGGCTTACGCAACTTTATCCGTATGTTCTATGATAGGGGAACAGGTTCAGACCTGATCAAAAATGTATTATTATTCGGTATGGCCTCTTTTGACTATAAAGACCGGATCAGCAATAATACCAACCTGGTGCCTACCTACCAGACTCTGAACAGTCAGAACAAAACACTCGCTTTTGCTACAGATGAGTATTATACACTAATGGATGATGGTGAAGATGTAAACTCCAACAGTAACCAGGGCGCTTATATCGATCTGGGGCTGGGCCGCATTCCTGCAGCTACTTTGGCAGAAGCACAGGCTGTAGTGCAAAAGATCAAAAGATATACCAGCGCACAGGCTTTTGGTGAGTGGAAAAATAACCTGACCCTGGTGACCGACGATTATGAGCCGGGCTTCTATTTCCTGACCAGCTCAGAATCGATCAGCGATGCTATTGCCGGGGCAGATTTTGGCATGAACCAGAGCAAACTGTATACAGATGCTGCTCCGCGTATAGCCACACCAAGCGGTACCAAATTTCCGACCGTTACCAGAGATATTAATAATCAGATCATTAACGGTACTTTCCTCATGAACTATATCGGCCATGGCAGCCCGCAACGCTGGGCCCTGGAAGAGATCCTGTACAAAGGAGATATAGAGCAGTGGAACAATGATTCAAAGTTACCAATTATGGTGACCGGTACCTGTGACTATGGCCGCTTCGATAATCCCGAAGAGCCGTCTTCCGGTGCTTACCTGATTACGAAAAGCAATGGCGGGGCTATTGCTGCCATTACCACCACACAAGAAGTATATGAGGGTCAGAACAATCGTATGAATATCGGTTACCTGTCCGCTCAGTTCGAGAAAGATGCCAATGGTCGTTACCTGACCTTCGGAGAGGCATTCCGTGAGGGTAAAAACCGTGCAGGCGCCTCTGTGCAGGACAACTCCCGTAAATTCGCTTTACTGGGTGATCCGGCGATCAAACCGGCCCTTCCGGAAAATGTGGTACAGACAGATAGTATACTGGTCAAAACCAATACAGGTGCTTTTGTGCCTGCTGATAGTTTAAATGCATTGGGCAAGTATAAAATCTATGGTAATATCGCAGATGCAAACGGGAATGTAAGAACCGGCTTCAGCGGCCAGGTTTTTGTTACGATTTTTGATAAAATGAAAATCGTAACCGCCACCAATCCGGCATTGCTGGCTTCTGCGCAGCAGAAAACATACAAGTCGCAGAACAATATCCTGTTTAAAGGAAGTGCCCAGGTGGTGAATGGCGTATTCACAATCGATGCCATCATCCCGAAAGATATCAACTACGATTTCGGTAAGTGTAAGATCAGTTACTATGCCTATAGTACGGACGAAGATGCTGCCGGAACAGATACCAGTGTCGTATTGGGCGGCTTCAGCGCTTTCGCCGATGCAGACAACCAGGGACCTTTGGTAAAACCATATATCGATAATAATAAATTCAGAGACGGAGATATCGTAAGTGCCAATCCTTTACTGTATGTTGAACTGGAAGATGATAACGGCATCAATGTATCCGGTTCTTCAGTAGGGCACGACCTTATTGCAGTACTGGATGGCGATTATGAATCACCATTTATCCTGAATGCCTTATACACACCGGAATTAAATGATTATACCCGTGGTAAAGTGTATTTTCAGTTGAATAAAATACCGGTAGGTAAACACACCATTACGGTTAGAGCATGGGATGTATATAACAATTCGGGAGAGGGTACGGTTAATTTCGAAGTCAGAGGTTCTGATACAGTAGCATTTGATGTGTACAATTATCCTAATCCGTTCAGTGATCAGACCAATATAGTGATCCAGCACAACCAGCCTAATACTGATATGGAGCTGAGTCTGCGCATCTTCAACAGTGCCGGCATGGAAGTCTATACCAAAACACAGCAGATACGACCTACGGGCAGCTTTACTACCTGGCAGTGGGATGGCAGCACTTCAGCAGGCAGCAAACTGGCCAATGGAATCTATTTCTACCAGGTGCATATGAAGACAGCCAAAGGTGCCGAATCAGCCCATCAAAAGCTGATCCTGACAAGACAATAAAGATTATGAGAAATAATTGAAAGATTCGCTGCTTAAATAATACTTTAAGCAGCGAATTCTGCGTTTAAGGGTATATACACATGGAGAAAATAAGCACAAATGTTTTATATTTGCGCGGATACTTAAAAATAAAAAGATAAATAAATGACAAAAAAGCTGATTCTTTCAGGCGTTGCATTATTAAGTGCAGCTTGTATCAACAATGCGCAGGCACAGCAATATAGCGAAGTAGGTCCTATTTCCTATGCTGTCCCTTTCCTGACCATTGCTCCGGATGCCCGTTCAGGTGCTATGGGTGATGTAGGTGTAGCCCTGTCTCCGGATGCCAACTCCCAACATTATAATGTTAGTAAAATTGCCATGAGTGAAGATAACGGCGGTATTGGCCTTACTTACTCTCCGTGGCTGAAAGATATCGTTCCGGATGTAGCCCTTATTTATGCTTCCGGTTTTTATAAATTCGGGGAGAAAAAAGACCAGGCTATCAGCGGATCTTTACGTTATTTCAACCTGGGTGAGATCAACTACAGAGATCCTAATAATGTCGATATGGGTATAGGTAAGCCATATGAGCTGGCCTTTGATTTAGGCTACTCCAGAAAACTGTCCGAAAACCTGTCAGTAGGAGCGAGTCTGAGATATATTAATTCCAATATTGCACCGGGTAGCAATGCCAATGGCGGCGGTTATGCTCCTGCCAGCACCTTTGCAGCAGATTTAGGTGTATTTTATACCAAAACCAAAATGATTACCGAAGAGACTGGCGGAACGTTCAACTTCGGTGCCGTACTGCGCAATGTGGGTGGCCGTGTAACCTATACACAGGCGGTAAGAGATTATCTGCCGGCACAACTGGCAATAGGTGCTGCATATACCTACAAAATTGATAAATACAACAAGATCACTGCTTCTGTAGACCTGACCAAATTACTGGTTCCTGCTGCTAAAAGAGTGATCGACAATAACGGTGATACTTCTTATGTAGCTCCGAGAGATGAATACAGTGTAGTTTCCGGTATCCTGAACTCTTTCCAGAGAGCCCCGGGTATGTACGGTACAACCGTAGGTATCGGTGGTGAATACTGGTACCAGGATCAGTTTGCTTTAAGAGCTGGTTACTTCTACGAAGCACCTAAACTGGGTAACAGACAATTCTTTGCACTGGGTCTGGGCGTTCGTTACAGCATGTTCGGTATCGATGTATCATACCTGGTTCCATCAGGAAGCGGTATTGCACGTAACCCGTTAAGCAATACATTAAGATTTACTTTGTTGTTCAATTTCAACGACAAGTTCATGAAAGATAAAGAAAGTTCAGAATCTTAATAGATCTGGATGATCCTGAAAGCCGGCGCAAATTGCGCCGGCTTTCTCTATTGTATTAGATTATGTTCGCCAAAAGGCTTAAGTTTGCGGCAATGAAAACGGACCCTCAGCGGGCACCCGGAAACAGATCATATACCTCAAAATACCAGATTATTTTATGAAATTCAGAATTGGAAACGGAGTGGATTTTCACAGATTAGAGGATGGCTTACCTTTTACCCTTGGAGGTATTCAGATCGAGCATACCAAAGGTCCTGTGGGGCATTCCGATGCTGATGTACTGCTGCATGCCATCTGTGATGCGATGTTGGGCGCCCTAAACCTGGGCGATATCGGTAAGCATTTTCCGGATACAGATATGTCGTATAAAGGTATAGACAGCAAGATATTATTACAACGTAGTCATGATCTGATCAAGGAAAAAGGCTATAGCGTAGTGAACATTGATGCTACTGTATGCCTGGAAAAACCAAAGATTGCACCACATCTGGATAAGATGAAAGCGGCCATTTCCGGTGCTACCGGCATCGATGTGGCTGATATTTCCATTAAAGCAACTACCACTGAAAAACTGGGTTTTGTAGGCCGTGAAGAAGGTGTGGTAGCCTATGCAAACATTTTATTATCAAGTAATTAAAGAAAAGAGTAGGGATATGAACGAAGAGCGTACCGAAATAGGATCCTTAGGCGAATTTGGCCTCATTGAGCACCTGACCCGCAACAATGAAACCCGCCAGGCCAGTACGATACTGAGCGTGGGTGATGATGCTGCGGTTATAGATCAGTTTGGTAAACAAACCCTGATTTCTACCGAACTACTGGTAGAAGGTGTACACTTTGACCTGATGTACACACCTTTAAAACACCTGGGTTACAAATCAGTAGTAGCAGCCATTTCCGATATCTGCGGAATGAATGCTACACCTACGCATATAACTGTAAGCATTGCTATATCCAACCGCTTTTCTGTAGAGGCATTGGATGATTTATATAACGGCATTTATGCCGCTTGTGAGGTATATAATATAGACCTGATCGGTGGCGATACTGCCAGCGCTGGTAAAGGATTGATTATCAGTGTGACGGCAGTGGGAGAAGTAACACCGGACAAGTTTATTACCCGCTCGGGGGCACAAAAGGGAGACCTTATCTGTGTTACCGGTGATCTGGGAGCAGCTTATCTGGGACTGCAACTGCTGGAGCGCGAAAAGAAAATATTCTTGGAGCATCCTGGGGTACAACCTGATCTGGAGAACCGTAAGTATGTAATCGGCAGAACGCTGAGACCAGAGGCAAGGGTAGATATCGTTGAGTGGCTGGCCACACAGGAGATTACCCCAACGGCGATGATGGATATTACAGACGGACTCAGTTCTGAATTGTTACACATCTGCAAACAAAGTAATGTTGGTTGTGTGATATATGAAGACAAAATTCCGTTTCATGATGAGATGAGAGAAGTGGCTTATAAATTTGAAATCGATCCTACCGCTTGTGCACTTAGTGGCGGTGATGATTATGAATTGCTCTTTACGGTAAACCAGGAAGCGTATGAAAAAATCCGTTTCACCGAAAAGATTAGCGTAGTGGGCTATATCACCGAAGCGGGCGAAGGGAAGAAAATGATTACCCGTAAAGGAAATACCCATGACCTGGTAGCGCAGGGCTGGCAGCAGGATAAATAATTCTGCGGCAGCATTAAACCTTGGCGGCAAATGAGCATCTATGTATTATAAAACGTAAGAAAGATGAAAAAAATCCTCATACTGACCGGAATAGTTTGTACCCTGATCACTAGTACCCTGATTGCACAGAATACGCAGCAAAAGCAACGTACTACAAGGGCACAGGCACAGCAGAACAGTGATGCTCGCGCACAGCAAATGACTGATCGCATGTCAAGTGAGTTGCAGTTGAGCGCAGATCAGAAACAAAAGGTATACCAGATCATGCTGGAAAGTCAGAAACAACCGATGCGTACCAAAGAGCAGACTGCAAAGTTTAATACACAGCTGGATGCGGTACTGACCTCAGAACAAAAGGTGACCATGCAACGATTAAAAGAGCAGAAAGTACAGCCGGACCGTATGTCACAACTGAGACAAGGTAACCTGCAGGCCGCTCCGCCACTGCGCGCAGAGAAGGCAGGAATTGCTAAATAAGAGCTTGATATATTAATAAATTGTAAAAAGGCGTAAATCTACAGGGTTTACGCCTTTTTTGTCAAACGCTTTTTAGCTTTTATACGTCTTTTAAAGTAGAATGTAATAAATTGTGAGCTATGCGTAGAATGGTACTCCTGCTAATAACAGTACTTTGTGCAGCAACAGAAATGTTTGCACAGGAACAAAAAGAAATAAATAAACAAACAGAAATAGTAACCCAGAGAAATATCCTGATTCCTAATGCTTTTACGCCTAACGGAGACGGAAAGAATGATGTATTCAAACTGATCAATGTAAAGGGTGCACAAGTAATTGATTTTAAGATATTTAATCGTTGGGGAACGGTTATGTTCAATACCGTTGATCCGGAAGAAGGCTGGGACGGACGCTACCGTAACCAGGAGCAACCGGTAGGTGTGTATGGCTACGGCATCCGTATTAAATACAGTGACGGAGTTATCGAAACCTACAGAGGTACCATTACCCTGATCCGGTAACCGTGCAGCAGCACTGGCTACTTTTAGTATCTTTGATGCATGCACGACTTTAACATAAGAAAGTATACACCGCAAGATAAGGCAGGTATTATGCATATGATCCGGTTAAATATACCAGCGTATTTTGCCCCGGGAGAGGCAGAAGACCTGGACAATTACCTCGATCATGAAGTAGAACAGTATTTTGTGGTGTTGGATGAGGCAGAGAACATCATCGGTTGCGGAGGAATCAATTATTTCCCAGAAGAGCAACTGGCCCGTATCAGCTGGGATATTATTCATCCCGAATGGCAGGGCAAGGGAGTTGGCTCCCGTTTACTGCAGCATCGCCTGGATGTATTAAGGTCCGATGAGCAGGTAAACACAATTATAGTCAGAACCTCACAGCTGGTTTATCCCTTTTATGAAAAGAACGGGTTCAGGCTGTCGGAAATCGTAAAAGACTACTGGGCACCCGGATTTGATCTGTACACAATGTTGTACCAATATTAATGTCTAAATATCTATATTATGGCTACGATAATCTGGAAAACATGTGAAATGGGGCATCGCTTTCAGAAGAGCAGCGACTGCCCGGCATGCCCTAAATGTGCCGAACTCTCCCGGCCGGAAGAGGGACTTTTATCCCGCTTGTCGGCCCCGGCAAGAAGAGCATTGGAAAACCATAATATACATAATGCCAGTACCTTATCTGCTTATTGCCTTAAGGAAGTGCTCTCTTGGCACGGCATTGGCAAAGCCAGTATCCCGATCTTTATGGGCGCACTGGAACAAGAGGGACTGAGCTTTAAAGAATAATTACAGATTTACATTATATACACAAGTTTAATTAATTGGTAATTAGTGGTTTGTGTTAAATAACGGCTATGCAGTTGCATAGCCGTTATTGTTTTTTGTAGCACTTCTACACAAAATGCAGCGGTGTTTTTACCATTAAAGATAGAAAGTAGATATTTTTGCATCAATTAAGAAACGAGTATTTAATAAGAGAATTATAAGATGACATACAACCTGGACTGGCTCATAGACAATGTTGAAAAAGGAACGCGAGTAAAATATTTATTTTTCTGGGGACACCAGAAAAGTAAAAGTGGCGAATTGACATCATCCTGTTTTAGTCAATGGTGGACATCACCTTTTATCATTGACAAAGTAAAATATAACACTGCCGAGCATTGGATGATGGCACAAAAAGCGCTTTTGTTTGACGACAAAGAAAATTATGAGCAAATAATTATTGCAAAATCTCCCGCAGAAGCAAAATCTTTGGGCAGGCAAGTGCGTAATTTTGATGATGCTACCTGGAACAGCAAACGATTTGAAATAGTTGTGAAAGGAAACTTCGAGAAATTCATACAAGATAAGGGCTTGAAAGACTTTTTACTTAATACAAAAGACAGGGTTTTAGTAGAAGCGAGTCCTGTTGACAGCATCTGGGGTATCGGACTGACTGCTGATAGTGAGAAAGCTGAAAATCCTAAATGTTGGAATGGGTTAAATCTACTCGGCTTTGCACTGATGGAGGTGAGAGGTATGATCCGAAATGCTCAATAGGCAAAATGGACACTTTAGATAGAATGCAAATAGTTCTGTAAATTAATGCTATGTGTATAAATTACTCTTCATACCAATAAAGGCTGCATGGTAACGCAGCCTTTATTGGTATTATTTATTTGAATGTAACTATCTGCATCAAAGCAAAAAGTGGCCAATAACTTCTAAATGGAGATGAATAACCTAAGTCTTTGTGTCCTGCAAGGGGATTTTATTTGCTCAAATACCGGTAAGCCGTCCATGCCATCAGTCCAGCGCCGGTAATCAGTGCTGACTCGTCAATGTCGAAACGGGCGTGATGCACCGGGTAGGTATATTCCTGATTATCTTTATTGGTGCCCAGTCGGTAAAAACATCCGGGTATTTCGTGGCTGTAGAAGCTGAAATCTTCGGCAGTCATGCGCATATCCAGGTCTCCCACCTTTTCTGCGCCCAGGTAATTGGCCGCTTCGGCTTTTACCATATCATGCAGTTCAGGATCGTTATACAGGCTGGGGTAGCCGTCAGGGAAGTGTACCTCAGCTGTTGCGCCCCAGGCTGCACAAGTGTCCTCGCATACCTTTTTCAGTAGCTCCAGGGCCTCTTTGCGCCAGGGTTCATCAAAGGTACGCATGGTACCCAGTATTTCTACTGTTTCTGGTATTACATTGGTTACCATACCTCCCGAGATCTTACCGAAAGTAAGTACCGTAGGGGTTAGTGGATTACAGCGGCGGGACACGATTTGTTGCAGGGAAACGATAAGGTTCGCCGCAATCGTAATCGGATCTATAGTTTTGTGCGGAAGAGCAGCATGGCCGCCTTTTCCTTTAATAGTAATATGAATTTCGTCTGCACTGGCCATATACTGACCGGAGCGGAAGGCTACTGTTCCTGCGGGTAATTCAGGGAAAACGTGCAGCCCTACAATGGCTGAAGGTCTTGGATTTTCCAGTACACCGGCTTTAATCATCAGGCTGGCTCCGCCTGGGCTTTGCTCTTCGCCCGGTTGAAAGATCAGTTTTACCGTTCCTGAAAATTCTTGTTTAATATCATTGAGAATGCGTGCAGCGCCTAAAAGACAAGTGGTATGCACATCATGTCCGCAGGCATGCATTACCCCTTCATTGGTGCTTTTGTACGGCACCTCATTCTGCTCGTGAATCGGTAGCGCATCCATATCGGCCCTCAGGGCTATACAACCCCGTTCCGGATCATTACCACGAATATAGCCGACAATACCGGTACCGGCAATACCTTTCTCAAAAGGAATGCCCATTTCGGTAAGTTGGTTACAGACATATTCCATAGTTTCCTGCTCTTCAAAAGAAAGTTCAGGGTGTGCATGTATATGTCTCCGGGTCTGGATAAGGTAATCGTTTAATGCCTGCGCCTTAGAATGGATGGCTTCTTTCATGTGTATTAATGTGCCGAATCGTTTTTAGAAGAAGTACCTGTATTCAGATTTGTGCCCGGTAAGCCTGCCGGTTTGGGTGGAATGCGGTTATTGATGAGCGATGGAACGATCATTACAGTATAGCTTTGTCCCAGGTAGCGATAGAACTCGCCGGCTTCCTGGCGGCTGCGGAAATCACCAACACGTATTCTGTAATAAGGAGATGCATAAGTAATGTATGAGCGTACAGAAGGGAAGCGCTTCATAAAGTCAATCTTTACAGCCTTAGCTTTTTCACGATCCGGGCCACTATATATCTGGATGCGATAGCCTTTGGAAACGTTTGATATTCTTCGCTTTACAGTATATGTACCGCCCTCTTCAGTATAATGATCTACACTCTCTAGGCTTTGCTGTTGCGGGGCCTGCTCCTTTGGCGCCTGTGTCGATGGCGGCGGCGCTGATGGTTTGGAGCTTTGTGCACCAGGCATCTCCGGACCTATCATCTTACCCGTGCTCACAGCCTTAGGAGGCTGATTGCCGGATTTTTTATCTTGAGAATATCCTAATTTATTAACAATCAATAGCAATGATAGTGTTAGATAAAGTAGTTTTTTCATAATTACATGTTTTTGCGTTGTTCTTTAGCAATCTGCACACTGGCCGATGCGCCGATACGGCTGGCACCCGCTGCCACATATTTTGCTGCATCTTCATAGGTTCTGATGCCACCTGAAGCTTTGATCATAATCGACTCTGGAAGGTGTGCCCGCATCAGTTGAACAGCCTCTAGGCTTGCGCCTTTTTCAGCATATCCCGTCGATGTTTTTACAAAATCAACATGATGTTTGGCATATAATTCGCAGGAGCGTATAATTTCAGTATCGGTCAGTATTCCACTTTCGATAATAACCTTTAATGCTTTATCATTCAGTCTTATAGGTACTAATATTTTGGCAACTTCTTTGGATAGAAAATCCCAGTCGCCATTTTTCAGGGCAGCCAGATTGTGCACCATATCGATCTCGTCTGCGCCGTCGGCGAGTGCATCTTCTACTTCCTGCACCTTGCTTTTGGTACTACTGTATCCGAATGGAAAGCCGATTACCGTAGCAACCTTTACAGGAGTATTCAGTAGTATCTGCTTCGCCGCTTTCACATAAAACGGAGGCACACATACTGCCGCAAACTGATAGGTGATGGCATCCTGGCAGAGTTGCTCCACTTCGCTAATGGTAGTTGAGGGTTTCAGTATCGTATGGTCGATATATGATTCTATCTGCATTTTTATTTAGGTAGTATGGTATTTTTAGTTTATAATCAGTGTTTTATATGCTGATGCATATCCAGCCCATATACCCAGTGCACCGTTGGAAACATTGCTGCCCACCTTGATCGGGGTACTAAACGGATTGCCGGTTGTACCTATTGAGAATTCCAGTGTTTGCCAGAAAGTATAAGTGGTGCGGTCAATCGATGACCATTTTACGGTAACTGTATCGCCTCGTTCGAAGTAGCGGTACGTCATGAAATTAAAAGTATCCATAGGTTGAATACCATTAGAAATATCAATGTCTATAGAGGTGCCGTTAATGATATCGTCATTGTATGTCGAAAAACGATCGGTAAGGTATCCCTCACTATTGCGGCTTGTAAATATCCGTACACTATTGCCCGGCGTATCCGGATCGGTATAACGGGCTTTTAACTGTCGAAAGTCAGGGTTATTGTCCACCACTTCCGGCAATTGCTCTGCCCAGATAGAATCCAGGGCTTTTACATGCGGAATAAAAGTTGAGGCTTCGTGTGTTTTGCCTTGATAATCAATAGTTAGCTTGTATGACTTTCCCTGCACACCCAAAAAGGTGAGATCTGCTACATTAGCAGTATCTACCGTATAAAAAGAGTAGCGGTTATTCAGCGTATCAATATTATACTCTCTTAACTGGATCGTACGGGTGCCATCGCTGACTTTTACCGTAGCGCCGTGTATAAAAGAGTTTTGCAGATTGCCGAGGTCTATTTTGGAAAAGAAGCCCAGGCTTTTGGTCAGTAATACAAATGGTGGCTGACCTGCTTCAATACGGCCTTCTACGACCAGTTTTTCAGTAATGTCGGTAGGGAGATTGAAGTTGACTTCCTTCTCGCAGGAACTGAATCCGGCGATGATGCCTATTAGAATAATTACAGACGCGAATAGCTTTTTCATAAAAAGTAGACTGTTTTACTGTCTTTGCTTAAATGTCTCATACATCATGATCCCGGCTGCAACAGAAACGTTCAGGGAATCGAAATGTTCAGACATCGGTATTTTCACCAGGTGATCTGCTGTTTTTAACACATAATTGCTCACACCGGTATCTTCTGCCCCCATTACTACAGCCAGCGGCGCTTTCAGATCCACATCGCTCAGCATTGTTTCGGTTTGCAGGCTGGTTGCAATAACAATGATACCGTTTAAACGTAAGGTATCGATTGCTTGTTGTACAGAAGCCACACGGCAGATCGCGATTTTCTCCAGGGCACCAGCAGAGGTTTTGATCCCATCTTCCGTAATAGCCGCATTGTTAGAGCTTGGTACGACAATTGCATGTGCCCCAAAGCCATAAGCCGAACGGGCAATGGCCCCCATATTACGGGTATCGGTAATGCCGTCCAGTACAACCAGGAGAGGGGTCTCGCCCTTATCTACAATCAGGTCAATAACGCCCTGCAATGGCTGATAAGTGATCAGGCCGGCAATAGCCACCACACCCTGGTGGTTGACTTTGGTAAAACGGTCCAGTTTTTCGGTAGGTACATAACTTACCATAATGTCCCGCTTCTTTGCCAGATTCTTAATCGTACCGATCTCATCGCCGGTAGCCGTTTTTAAGATAAAAATCTTTTCAATATCTGTACTTTCATTTAATGCCTCGATCAGGGGTTTGCGGCCAATGATCAAACGGCTTTTAGGCACAGATGTACGCTGATTGCGATAATTGCTGGTGGTATTCTTACTGTTGCTGTTGTTGTTGTTAAAGCTCAAAATGTATTAAGGATTAATCTTTTTATAAGTCCATATTTTCAGGAAATCGGCTATTTTCTCTGCACTGTACCCATTTCCCTGTTCGAGAAATGAAGTATTCTGGGTCATGATCTGTTGTCCTTTTTCATTGAGGATAACAATAACCGGAAAGCCGAATCGCTGAGGCTCCTGCAGGGAATGCAGTACCTTTTGGTTTTTATTTTCTTTACTATAGTTCACATGAACTACTTCATATTCATTCAGAAAGGTTTTCAGAGAGTCGTTCTCATTCAGAAAACGATCCAGTCGCATGCACCAGGTACACCAGTTGCCACCGACAAAAACCATAATATGCTTTTTGTTTTTTGCTGCACTTTTCTTTGCATCGGCAATCGCTTTGCTGGCATCCGCTTCCGGATGGTATACTTTTTTAGCAGCGGTTTGCTGGCTAAAGCTCTGAACACCAAACAGGATACAAATAATCAGTAACCAGAATCTTTTCATATTTCATTTTTTCTCCCTGTAGAGGAGACGCACTTTGTATTGGCAAATGTAGCATATATCAGGCAGATAACACAAAAATACTGGGTCTATGCGTTGCTGCAACTGGACTTTAGCTGTTGGGTATTAAGATACGGTATGTTTTTCCGGCGCGTACAGTCAGTGATTTACTGCGCAGCCACTGGTTGGCCAGTTTGATCTGCTGGTACGTACTGCCGTTTTGCTTGGCCCATGCCGCCAGGTCGGGAATCGAGTTAGCCACCTCCACGGTACGGCCTGCAATTGGCTGATACATATCGTCTTTCTCGATCACAAAGCCAAGTTTGTCTGAGTTGGAAATGATGTACTTCAATGCCAGGATGCGGTATAGATAACGATTGGTCTCTTCTGGCAGCAGCAGGTTGTAATAATTGGTTTCGTATTGCTGACTGCTGTAATTACTGTACCCGCCCATACCCATATTATAAGAAGCAGCGGCTGCAGTCCAGTTGCCAAATTTGGTATAAGCCTGTTTCAGGTAGCGGCAGGCGGCCTCTGTAGACCGTTCCAGATCATAGCGCTCATCTACCTCATCGGTGATTTCTAGTCCGAATTGCTGACCGGATCCCTTCAGGAATTGCCAGTAACCGGCGGCTCCGGCTTTGGAAACCTGGTTGTACAGGGCACTTTCTGCTACGCAGAGGTATTTAAAATCTTCCGGCAGGCCATTGGCTTTAAGAATTCGCTCAATGGTAGGGAAGGTGCGGTAAGCCAGCTTTAATATATATATGGTACTGCCATGCATATAGGCATTAAATAACAATTCGCGGTCTAGTCTTTCTTTCACATCCCAGCGGCTGAGCGGGGTAGCTTCGCCGGCAAATGCAATACTCTTCGGTAATTTAGGTGCAGTCCATTTACCACTGGTAGACAATGGTGTATACACCTCTGCGGGGGCTGGGGTAGCCGCAGGGGCACTGGTCACTATTGTATTATCTTCAGCACTGTTTCTGTCTTTTTTCTTATCTGCAGCCAGTGCCGGAATGCTTAATCCTAAAAAGCTGAGTCCCAATATATATCTGTTTATCATATGGTAGTATTTGTCTGGTTGTGGAATGTATTACAAGCTTAAACTTGCAATATAACTAAGAAATTGCAGAATAATTTGTTAATGAAATGATACAAAATACGAGAAACAATTTATTAATGAGTATATTTGCACCCCGGTAGATATTACCACATTCCCGCATTACATTATTTAATTATTTATGCCCCAACAAGCTAACATCGAAAGACCGGCTTACTTGTTATTAGAAGACGGTACCTTATTCAAAGGAAAATCATTTGGTAAAATCGGAACGACCGGAGGGGAGCTTTGCTTCAATACCGGTATGACCGGCTATCAGGAAGTATTTACCGACCCATCTTATTCCGGACAAATGCTGATTATGAATACAGCATATGTTGGGAACTATGGTGTGAATGACGTAGATGTAGAATCCGGGAAAGTGATGATCAAAGGTCTGATCTGTAAAAATATCACTGCCCGTTATTCCAGAATGATGGCAACCGGCTCTTTAAGTGACTATCTGATCGAAAACGGCATCGTTGCCATCCAGGACGTGGACACCCGCGCACTGGTACAGCACGTACGCACCAAAGGTGCGATGAACTGTGTGATCTCTTCTGAACATGCAGATATTGCCCAGCTGCAGGAAGCCCTGAAAGCGATTCCTAAAATGGAAGGTCTGGACCTGGCTTCAGGCGTCAGCACCAAAGAAGCCTATACCTTCGGCAGCGAAGATGCTCCGATCCGTGTATCGGTGCTGGACTTCGGTATCAAGCGCAACATGTTACAATGTTTTGCCGACAGAGGGGTATATGTAAAAGTATTCCCGGCTACTTCTGGTATCAACGACCTGCTGTCCTTTAACCCGGATGGTATCTTTGTATCCAATGGCCCCGGCGATCCGGCCTCTATGGGTTATGCGATCAAAACGGTACAGGACATCCTGGACAGTGGCAAACCAATGTTTGGTATTTGCTTAGGACACCAGTTACTGGCCTTGGCTAATGGTATCAAAACTTTCAAAATGCACCATGGTCACAGAGGATTGAACCACCCGGTTAAAAACCTGATCAGTGGCCGCAGCGAAATCACTACGCAGAACCACGGTTTTGGTGTAGACCAGGAGTCTATCAAAGCACATGCAGAAACCGTTGAGGTATCACATGTAAACCTGAATGACGGTTCTATCGAAGGGATTCGTATCAAAAACAAACCGGCCTTTTCCGTACAGTATCACCCGGAAAGTACACCTGGTCCTTACGATTCCCGTTACCTGTTTGACGACTTCCTGAACCTGATCAGAAAACATAAATTAAACTAATACACATAATCATTCGTAAACCTCACGGATAAGCATATATATTATATGGAGAAAATTTTGGTGATCGGTGCCGGCGGACAGATCGGCGTAGAACTGACATTAGCATTAAGAGAAAAATACGGTGCAGATAATGTAATTGCATCTGATATCCGCGAGCCACATGCCTTACTGGCAAACAGTGGTCCGTTTGTAGAACTGGATGTGATGAACTCGCATGCGGTGTCTCTGCTGGTACAGAAAGAAAAGATCACTCAGATATATTTACTGGCTGCTATCCTGTCGGCTACAGGGGAGAAGAACCCGCTGTGGGCATGGGACATCAACATGAAGAGCCTGATGAATATACTGGATATCTGTGTGGAGCACAAAGTAGCCAAACTGTACTGGCCTAGCTCTATTGCAGTATTTGGTAATACCACTCCTAAAGATAATACCGAACAAAAGACTGTTATTGAGCCAGTTACGGTTTATGGTATCAGCAAGTATGCCGGTGAATTATGGTGTCAGTACTACTTCAACAAATACGGACTGGATGTGCGCAGCCTGCGTTACCCTGGCCTGATCAGCTGGAAATCAGCTCCGGGCGGTGGTACTACCGATTATGCAATCGACATCTATATCGAAGCATTAAAGAAACAATCCTATGAGTGTTTCCTGGGCGAAGATACGTACCTGCCGATGATGTATATGGATGATGCCATCCGTGCGACAATCGAACTGATGGAAGCACCAAAAGAATCTATCAAAAACAGAATGTCTTATAACCTGTCCGGTATGAGCTTCTCTCCTAAAGAGATCGCAGCATCTATTCAAAAACATATTCCTGGCTTCACCATCAGCTATGCTCCGGATTTCCGTCAGCAGATTGCTGATAGCTGGCCGAACAGTATTGACGACAGCGAAGCGGCAAAAGACTGGGGTTGGAAAACAGAATTTGACCTGGATAAGATGACCGAAGCTATGCTGGAAAACCTGAAAACGGTGAACAGAATGTAATCTTAGTCATGTTTATAATATTATGAAATCGTCCGGAGCATTGGCTCCGGACGATTTTTTTTAATGGAGTACTCTCTTCCACAACGTTAGCCCCGGCTGGCGCACGCGCCCTCGCGTGTGCCCTGCTTCCCGTCATTCCGCTGCGCTTCAGTCGGATAGGACGAAACAATGGTTCCTGGTGTGAGTGTATCAGGTATTAAACTCGTTGCCCAGGACACTAGCAGTCATTGCCAGCGTACTAGGAAGTATTGCCAGGCTACGGGGAATCCTCCATCATCATGCTTTTTTAACATGGAATACTGTCGTTAATTGCTTAAATTTGAGTAGCACTTATTACACCAGAACTGATACTACCCAAAACTACAGGTTATGAAACTCAAATCCAGTGAGCCATTCTGGCTCGTGAAAAACGGGATCATAGCATCTTACCCATCGGCGAAGCAAGATCTCGAAACCGACATCCTTATTGTCGGAGGCGGCATTACCGGTAGCCTCATGGCCCATCAATGTATACAGGACGGGTACAGGGTTATCCTTACCGACCGGCGCGAGATTGCTCATGGCAGCACCTCTGCATCCACCTCCATGCTGCAGTACGAAATAGATACACCTTTATACCGCCTCATCGACATGATCGGCGAAGAAGGAGCGGTAACCAGCTATCAGGCTTGTTTTGAAGCAATCGGCCATCTGGGCGAGATCGCTGCCTCCGTTCGTTCGCATTGCGGTTTTGAGGCCAAACAATCTTTGTACTTTGCTGCATTTAAGAAAGACCTGCCCTGGCTGGAGCAAGAGTTTGAGGCCAGGCATAAATATGGCTTTCCGGTGCATTGGCTTTCCGAAGAGGTGATCTTATCTGAATATGAAATGCATCGTGCCTACGGAGGCATTCTTTCAGAGCAGGGCGCCAGTGTAGATATATTCCGGCTAACCCACGACCTCTTGCAGCACAATATCGCCAAAGGTCTGCAGGTATATGACCAGACCGATATTGAAGAAGTGCGTTATAAACGTAACGGCATAGAAGCCCGTACGGAATATGGGACAAAGATCAAGGCACAGAAGATTGTGTATTGCAATGGGTATGAAAGTACAGAGATTATCAAGGAATCATTCGTACGCCTGCTGTCTACTTATGCATTGGTAGGAGAGTGTTTCGAAGCCGATGAGGGCAATACGCTGAAAGATACACTGTTCTGGAACACGGCCGATCCTTACCTGTATATGCGCACCACAGATGATAACCGTCTGCTGATCGGTGGTGGGGATGAAGACTTTGTCAATGCACAGAAAAGAGATCACCTGATCCCGGTTAAGGAACGTAATCTGAAAAAACAATTAGAACGCTTGTTGCCTGATTATGAACTGCGTACAGACTTTACCTGGGCAGGCACATTCGGTGCTACCAAAGACGGACTGCCTTATATAGGTACACATCCCGATTTTAAGAATGCCTATTTTGTACTGGGTTTCGGGGGCAATGGGATTACCTTTTCTGTAACCGGTATGCAGATGCTTTCTGCCTACCTTAAAGGGCAGCATCATCCGCTCAATCACTTTTTCCGGTTCAGGAGGTAATATATCTTAAGAACAATTTAAGGGATCAGATACAAAGCAGGTTATAAATTACTTTACATTTGTACCATTAATGAAAAACAGGATATTGTACATATTGCTCTGCTGCATTGGTCTTTTATTCACCCCAGGGGTGAGTACAGCCTGTGCCTCAGCAGTAAATACAAAATCCTGTACCACCCAAAAACTACAGCATCATAACAGCAGCGTGGAAAAGCATGCCTGCTGCCACAAAGACCGTAAGGTAAAACATGCCGATTGTAAACATTGCAGCGGACATTCCTGTACTTGTTCCGGCTCTGTGCGCAGCAGCTTCGATACCTCACTGACCGAGGCTTATGATCTGTCTTTTGTAGCACAATACTGGCAGGATCTGGTGGCTATAGCCGTTACGGATCAATCATACCTGTCTGCCGGTTTTTATTCCTGCTGGTTACCCCCTAAAATATAAGATTTCTTGTTGTACAGCCATACATGTGCTCTGTAAGGAACACATCCTGTTTTTAATTCATCATTAAATATTCCAACAATGAAATCTATCATAAAGATTGCAGCATTCATCCTGTTCCTGCTGCCCGTATCCGCATCTGCACAGCAGTTCAAACACTCCAAACAAGTTAGCATACCCGTTTCCGGCAATTGCGATATGTGCGCTGCCACTATTCAGAAAGCGGGTAGTGCCAAACAATTATCCTCTGTAAGTTGGAACAAGGATACTAAAATAGCCACCATAACCTTCGACAGCAGCCGCACCTCTGCAGATGCGGTACTGAAGAAAATAGCCCTGGCTGGTTATGATAATCCCTCTTTCCGTGCACCGGACGATGTTTATGCAGCCTTACCGGGCTGTTGTAAATATGAGCGTGCTGTAGCAGTACAGCCAGCAGCTCAGCAGCATCAGATGCAAGATCATAACGCACATCAGCAGATGCAAAACCAAAGCCTGTTGCAACCGGTACTGAACCATTACCTGGCGGTAAAAGATGCGCTGGTACAGTCAGACGGAGCTGCAGCGCAGCAAAAGGCGGCGGCCTTGCAGCAAAGCCTGGAAGGCATTTCGATGAGCAGCCTTGGCGAGAAAGAGCATATGGCCTGGATGAAGGTGTATGAGCAACTGATCGCTGAGAGCAAAGTGATGGCTGCCGGTAAGGATGTGGCGAAGCAACGCCGGGTGTTTATGGAATTGTCTCAGCATATGTACACACTGGTACAGGCTATGCAGCTGACAGAACCACTGTACTGGCAGTTCTGCCCCATGTATAATAATGGCAAGGGTGCTCACTGGATCAGTAAAGAAAAAGAGATCCAGAACCCGTATTATGGCAGCCAGATGCTGACCTGTGGCCGTGTAGCAGCAACTATAGAATAGATCATAAACAAAATAAGAACACATGCAAAAAAGACATTTTTGGAGTGGCTGCTTATTTGTGATCATACTATGGAGTGCATGCAGCACCTGGGCACAAAAAGTAGTCCGCTACGACCTGTATATACAGGATACCACTGTTAACTTTACCGGCAAGACCAAGCACGCCATTGCCGTCAATGGCCAGATACCTATGCCGGACCTCCATTTTACCGAAGGCGATACCGCCGAGATATGGGTGTATAATCAGCTTAAGGAGTCTACCTCTCTGCACTGGCATGGCCTGTTCCTGCCCAATAAAGAGGATGGGGTGCCATACCTCACCCAGATGCCCATAGCGCCGGGCACTACACATGTATACCGCTTCCCGCTCATACAGAACGGGACACACTGGTACCATAGCCACAGCGGCCTGCAGGAGCAGATCGGTATGTATGGCAGCTTCATCATTCATAAGCGGGAGGACGATAAGACTGTTCGTAAAGGAATTGATGATCTGCCGGTTATGCCCGTGATCTTAAGTGAATGGACGGATATGAAACCGGAGAATGTACACCGTATGCTGCACAATGCCAATGACTGGTTTGCCCTGCGTAAAAATGCCGTGCAGAGCTATGCCGAAGCGGCACAGGAAGGTAAGCTGGGCGTAAAATTCGGTAATGAATGGAAGCGCATGCTGGCTATGGATGTCAGTGATGTGTATTACGATAAAGTATTGCTGAATGGGCAAACTGAACTCCAGTTCGATCAATACAATCAGCAGGCCTTGAAGGCCGGTGATAAAGTAAGGTTGCGTATCTCCAATGGAGGCGCATCGTCTTACTTCTGGTTGCGCTACGCCGGGGGCAAGATTACGGTTGTGGCTACTGATGGTAATGATATTGAACCGGTTGATGTAGATCGACTGATCATTGCGGTATCGGAGACCTACGATATTGTACTTACCATTCCTCAGGATGGTTTATCCTACGAATTGCTGGCTACGACCGAAGACCGCACCCAGTCTGCATCTATGTATATAGGCAATGGGGTAAAACAACTGATCAGCCCGCTGCCCAGGCTCCGTTATTTTGAGGGGATGAAGATGATGAATGATATGATGAAGATGAACGGAGACATGAAGGATATGGGTATGAATATGAGCCTGAACCAGATGGATATGAATATGGTCATGTATCCGGAGGTAATGAATGCCGGCGGCAAAGGTCAGCAGATGGATCATTCTGCACATGGTGCCCAAGAGGCGCATGGTGCGCAACCTATGGTAAAGAAGCCGGGTATCGTAACCCTGAATTATGCCATGATGAAGGCCACAGCGCCAACGATCTTACCCGAGGGACCGTTACGTACCCTTACTTTCGAACTGACGGGCAATATGAACCGTTATGTCTGGAGCCTGGACAATAAAGTGGTATCAGAAACCGATAAAATACTGATCCGGAAAGGGGAGAACCTGAGGCTGGTTATATACAATAATTCTATGATGCGGCACCCCATGCACCTGCACGGGCATGACTTTAGGGTGCTCAACGGTCAGGGCGCTTATGCACCCTTAAAGAATGTGATCGACATCATGCCTATGGAAACGGATACGCTGGAGTTTCATGCCAATGCAGAAGGGGACTGGTTCTTCCACTGCCACATTTTGTATCATATGATGAGCGGCATGGGCCGTATCTTCAGCTATACACCCGCTACGCCTAATCCATTATTGCCCGAGCCAAAAAAGGCTTTACGCATGTTGTATATGGATGATCGTATGCCGCACTTTATGGCTGAGAATGATTTTGCCAGCAATGGTAATGATGGTATGTTTATGCTGCAGAATACCCGCTGGAGCCTGGGTACAGAATGGCGGCTGGGCTATAATAACATGCATGGCTATGAGACAGAGACCCACCTGGGCCGGTATATCGGCCGCATGCAATGGCTTATGCCTTTTGTAGGCTTCGACTGGCGTTACCGCAAAATGGGCCATCATGAAGTAGAGCGCAATCTCTTCGGGCAGACCAATACCAAAGATAACCGTGCTATGCTCAGTCTGGGGCTACAATATACACTGCCCATGCTGGTGCAGTTCCAGGCAGAGGTATACCAGGATGGTAACCTGCGCCTGCAGCTGATGCGGGAAGATATACCACTGGCCAAAAGGCTGAGAATGAGCTTTATGGTAAACACCGATAAGGAATATATGGCCGGACTACGGTACATTATACACCGCAACTTTGCCCTGTCGGCGCATTACGACAGCGATATGGGTTTTGGTGCCGGACTCACCTTAAGTTATTAATGCAAGAAAAGGATACAATATAGATTGTATCCTTTTCTGTTTTTGCTCTATTCTTTATAGGTAATTCTGCCGTGCCTAAGGAATGGTTTGGGACTACTGGAATCTCTTTTTGTAATATGTATTGAAAATTATATAACTATATTTGATGAGTAATCCTTCAGATCATGAAACGTTTTCTTTTTTTGTGGAGTCTTCTGCTGCTCTCCTTTGCTCCATCCAGGGCCGCAGACAGCCTGCGTGTATTGTTTATTGGCAATAGTATGACCTATTTTAACGATATGCCTTATATGTTTCGCTCTATAGCCATAGAAAAAGGCAAGCCGGTATCGGTACAGTTTTATGCGCCTGGCGGTTCTGGCTTTGTCAATCATGTGAGTGATCCGAATGTATGGAGTTTATTTGCCAATACTCCCTGGGATGTCGTAGTGTTGCAACCGGGTACCGCTGAATCGGCCGGTGCCTCTGCTACAGTGAATGAAACAATCGGGCGGGGCAGGCAATTGCTGGACTCGGTATATCATTACAGTCCCTGTGCCCATGTATTCCTGTATGAAATCCCTTATGGCGTGCCTTCGGCAAGTGCATATGATAACTATTTTTCAGTGCAGACTATGATCCGGGATTCGATCAGCAAAATGGCCGATTCTCTTCATGTGCAGATGATCCCTGCCGGGGAGTGCGCCCGTGCCTATTATGCGATGCATCAGAATCTACAGTTGCATGGCAGCTATAATGATATACACCCCAGTGCCTATGGTTCCTTAATGGTAGCCGCAGCAAGCTATGCTGCTATTTTTCAGGATACGGTGTCCGGATCGGCTTATCATTCTAATCTGGTTGCCGATACTGCAGCTAAATTTTATAGCATTGTGGATACCGTTGTGCTTAATCATCTTACCGATTGGCGCATCAATACATATAACCTGCATGCAGCCTTTAACCATGCCTCATCCGGGTTGAGTATTACGTTTAATAGTAATGTGGCTAATGCAGCCCAGGTATTATGGGACTTTGGTGATGGGCAGAGTAGTACGGCCCTGAATCCGGTACACATCTACAGCAATCCAGGAACCTATACGGTAAGCCTCACCGCCTCCGGTGTCAATGGGTGTACAGAACAGGTGTCGCAGGTATTGACCATTGCCGGCAGTACAGGCCTAAAGGGCGCCTCATCGGGCTATAGCGTAAGTATATATCCCAATCCGTTTGATAATAGATGTATGATCCATCAGGACAAACTTCATTATACGCAGTACGAATTATTGAACTATACAGGACAGCATATACTTGGTGGTATGATCAGCACTCCTGATCATGGCCTCGATTTATCTGCACTTCCAGCCGGGATTTATCTCCTGCATTTATCGGGTACAGATTCGGGGCACAGCCTGCTCCGGCTGATTAAACGGTCTTAGTGATATGTTCTGTATACCATTGTTTCTGATGAATATATCATTAATAAATCAAGCGGGTGCCAGAAATGGCACCCGCTTGATTTATTAATGAAAAAATATACTTACTTATACTTACTTATACTTACTCAGAACCGGTAACCGATACCTGCGTTCCATACCAGGCTGTTGCGGTAATATTTACTTTCGGTCCATGGGGCTGCAGTATAGCGGAGATTGCTGTTGATATACAATCCCTTCCATACAAAGGCCTTCAGGTTTATGCCCAATTGCACGCCTGCTGTACCGATATCTTTCGATGCCGCATCCATAACCGGTTCATAGAAAAAACCATTACTTACCCAGCCGCTCACCACATCTGAGGTGTACCAGCCATAATTGATACCGGCAAAGGGGCTAACCTCCCAGTGCTTTGACTGGTATGCAGTGTACTGATAATTGATGCCGATCAGTGTCCGGCTGATGGTAGCAATACCACCATTGGATAATTCACTGTATTCCATGTTATGGTACTTGCGGAAATAATAGTTGTAATATACTTCCAGTCCTTGTTTGCCCTTGCCCAGGGTATAACTTAATTCTGGAACGGATTCATGCGCATCAAATAAAACTACTGGTCCGAACGGCTCTTTTTCAGGATTGAAAAAGTTGGCATACAGGTTAGTGCTGAGCTGCACAGAATGTGTGTACTGCGCCACTGCATTAAGAGATAGGCAACATGCTATAGGTAACAGGTAGTATGGTTTGAGCATCAGTATATATTGTTAAGTAGTAGATAACCCATACCGGTGGTTTCCCGGCCGGTATGGGTGTTTAAAGATAATTATTGTTTTACAAATTGTTTCGTGGCCGTGAATTCACCCTGTTTAACGGTCAGGTGATAGTTGCCCGGAGTATAGTTGCCTACATTAAGCGTAAACTCAGCAGATTCGATAACACCTTCATACTTCACTACGCCTTGCAGGTCATATACTTGTACCTGAATAGGATTAGCAGGGCTGATCTCTGGCAGTTCTACCGCTATATGTGCTATTTGGCTCACTGGGTTAGGGCTGATCACGATTACTTGCTCCATATTGATGAAGTAGATCTTCTTGGTTGCAGAACCACAGATATCGTTTACTTTCAGTGTAGTCGTCGTGTATGAACCATTAAAGTTATTGATACGGAATACATTATCCCATGGCATAGTCGGAGACAGAATGCTGCGGTTCCACGGGCCACTGTAGGTCCATACATATCTGCGGGCATTACCACCGCTGGCTACGTAATCTTTAGGCATGCCACCGGAAATAGCTCCTGTAGTCGGGTAGTACAGAATAAAGCTGGCCCCATTGATCACCAGTGGTACCCGCGGACTACCCAGTCCTACTGCTGCCCAGGCATTGATCGTTTGCGTCAGTTCATTGGTACAATTACCATATATAGACATGGCACCCAGGATAGACCCCGTGCGGGCATCGTTATAGTTAGAGTTGTTACCCATGAAGTTATCCAGGTTATAGTAAGCGATATTACGGGCTTTATCTGCACCGATACCATTTACCGCTACACTGCCTACCATGCCATCCGGAGCACCGGCAGAACCTTGGGTCAGCAGGTAGAACCAGTAGTTCTGCACACCACTGTTGGTATGTACACCACCAGCATCACAGGTGCCATAATACCAGCGGGCCCCGTGGTAAAATGATGGTTGCGCCTGACCATTGCAGGGAGACACCATAGAAGCAGAAGGCTTGTTCAGTTTACGCAGCAGCCAGGCATCCTCACCCAGATCCCAGTTAGTGTGTACACCACCATTCAGGTAGCGCTCCACTTCATAACCAAAGATGTCGGAGAAGGATTCGTTAAGTGCACCAGATTCGTTCTGATACACCAGACCGGCAGTATACTGCGTTACGGCATGTGTAAATTCATGACCCACAATGTCTTTAGTGGCCAGGTGGTTAGAACCGTTTTTACCAAATACCAGCCATTTATCAGTAGGGCTCCAGTACGCATTCTGTACGCTGGCTCCACCCATAATCTTTACTTCGGCATTGCTGTTATCGTAGCTGCTGCGGTTCAGTATGTTTTTGTAATAGTTCCAGGTTTGCGTAGCTACCCAGTGCGGGGTAGTCTCCTCGGCACGATCCGATCCCCAGACATCATCTCCGTCAAAAGAGTTTTTGGTACAGTTGCCGATCGTACAGTCGTATCCGCCAAAGTTTTTATTGTTCCATTTCTTAGTCCAGATAGCTGCACCGCCATCATTGCTGCGCAGCACATGGTGGCTGTATAGCCCGCCTCTCCAGCGTGTATCGATATATGTATTGCTGCCATAACCATAGGAAAGATCAGCCTGACCATCCTGTATATTGCTATACTCTTTTATGACCGTTCCGGTAGCCGCATCGACATAAACCGTCATATCCAGTTCCGGGTTCAGGACCTTAATGGTAAATTTCCAGGCCAGCACAAACTCTTCCGGATTATAGAATTCATTTACATTCTTTTTCGCAATAATCAGCTCACCCACAGGATAGCTTGTTGCAGTAGGATCTTCACGTTCTTCTTTATAAGAGGTTTCATAATCCTGATCCTGCCAGGAGAAGAGGCCGTTTGGTGCCAGGTGATCCATGGCTTTATCCAGCGCCTGCGTCTCGCCCAGTGCCGGGGTTACAGACATGTTCAGGCCTTCTGCGACCTTAGCATTGATAATAGATACGCGATTGTTTTGGGAATGGATAAACATTTCTGCAAATTCAACCTTAACACCTTTGTGGACCTGGTTGTAGCGCATGTGTACCATTTTACGCTGATCTTCGATGAAAGGATAATCATCATCTGTGGTGCGCACCAGGACAAAATCATCATCAGCACCAAACCCATATGCCTGCATGATCTCCGGCAGGATATTGTCTATGGTCACATTAGACTCCTCGGTTGCCTGCAGCCATCCGGACAAATCTATAATGTCGAAATTCTGCTGAATGAAAGGAGTACCGCCACCGTTTTTAATGTAATTGGGTACATAACCCGCTGCCTGCGACTGTACAGCCGCTGTCTGTGCCTGCACCTGGAGTGAAAGGCCCAGTAAAGTCACAAATAGTAATGACTTTCTTTTTTTGTAAATAGAATGCATAAGTAGAAGAGCGATACCACGGTGAATGGAACAGCAGGGCAGGTGGTACCGCATATTTAGAGGCCGCGCTGCTGCATTGTTTTTTTAAGTAAGTGTGCATGCATAAGAACAATTTACTGAGGTGGCCGGCGCGGGTTGCATAGTGGTTTTTCGTAATAGCTAGGTCTTAATATTTAACATATGTGTTAAATATTAGGGCTAATGTATAGGTAATTGATTTTTATTCCAAGCTTTAGGAAATATATTTTTTTCGAGATGAATATTGCTTTGGTATACAGCTGCAATTTTCGGGAGATGAGGTATTCGCTGAGGCCCTCGAAGCGAAAATGTTTTCTTTCAAGTACCTTCAAGCAGCTCAGGGTATGAGTGCTCGTATACGGACATAAAAAAGCGCGCCATGAATGATGGCGCGCTTTTGATATATAGTATTGTAAAGATTAATCTTCGATCCAGCTAAGGGCATAGCCTTCATCTTCGATGCTCAGCGCATCGTCGGTCATCTTCAGCGGGTGGAAGGTATCTACCATTACCGCCAGCTCCAGTGTCTCTTTGGCACCGATGCTTTTCTCTACAGTACCCGGGTGCGGACCATGCGGTATACCGGACGGGTGCAGGGTGATCATACCTTTAGTTACATGTTTACGGCTCATAAAGTCGCCATCTACATAATACAGTACCTCATCGCTGTCGATATTGCTGTGGTGGTACGGTGCCGGGATAGACAATGGGTGGTAGTCGAACAGGCGTGGTACAAACGAACAGATTACAAAATTATGCGCATCAAAGTGCTGATGTACCGGTGGTGGCTGGTGTACGCGGCCGGTAATAGGCTCGAAATCGTGTATGCTGATGGCATAAGGATACTCGCAGCCATCCCAACCCACTACATCGAATGGATGGTAGCCGTACCAGATAGGGTACATCAGTCCTTTTTTCTTGGTATTGATCAGGAACTCACCTTTGATGTCAAAGGTCTGCAAGTCCTGTGGTTTGCGAATGTCGCGCTCGCAGAAAGGAGCATTCTCCAGCAGCTGTCCGTAACGGCTCAGGTAGCGTTTAGGGAAGGTGATCGGGCTGAAAGAATCTACGATAAACAGTCGGTTTTCTTCTGTTTTGAATTCGATCTGGTAGATACAACCTCTCGGGATTACGAGGTAATCACCGTAGCCAAACGGAATCTGGCCATACTGTGTTTTCAGTACGCCTTCGCCAACATGTACGAAGATTACTTCGTCCGCATCAGCGTTTTTGAAAAATACATTGCCTTCCAGTCCCTTGGTAGGGGCTGCCAGTGCAAGCTGTACATCATTATTAAATAAAACTACTTTTCTGGATTTCAGGTAATCGGCATTAGGGGCAACGCTGAACCCCTGGAAGCTGCGGTGCTTCAGGATATTTTCACTGGCTTGTTTGGGAGACACATCATACGGCTCTTCGGTCTTGATGATTACCGTAGGCGGATGAACATGATACAAAAGGGAATAATTAGAAGAAAAGCCTTCTGTACTGAATAATTGCTCTGAATACAATTTACCATTCTCCTGACGATACTGAGTGTGTCTCTTATTGGGAACTTTACCCAAACTATAATAATGTGCCATTTTCGGTTTTACTTTTATTATGCTAAAATACCATTTTTAAATTTCTCTTTGATCTTTTCATCCAAAGATCTTGGATTTCCATCCTCATCTATACGTACAAATGTAGCAGCTGTGGTACAGGCCACGCTCTCTTCCGCATTATATACACTATACTTACGTGCCTCTATGACAACGGTTATGGAGGTATTACCTACATGCGACACTTCTCCGTACAGCCTGATGTGGTTACCGGCCTTTAAAGGCTTCTTGAATAAAAGTTCGCCTACACGAAGGGTCACCATATTAGGGGTCTGGCAATATTCGGTGGCAAATGAGCCGGCGGCCTCATCAATCCATGACATCAGTATACCGCCAAAGAGGTTTCCATGAATACCAATGTCTTTGGTCATCACGATTTTTTTGGTAATTAATTCCATACTACTTGCTGTGTGATTCTGATAAAAATCGCTGCAAATATAGCACTATTTGCGGGGCTTCGAATTTTATAAAATTAATATGACAAAATCCGCGCATTCGGTCGTAACTTCGGTCAATTTTTTAAGGCAATGATCGAAAATTATTCAGACCAGGAAAGAAAAAATAAAATCGTCGCATATTGGCTGCTGACGGGCGTTTTCATGATCATCATCCAGACGTTGCTGGGTGGTATAACCCGGCTCTCGGGATCGGGGCTCTCCATTACAGAATGGAATGTGGTGACCGGTACTTTACCACCGATGAACCAGGATGCCTGGGCAGCAGAATTTGCCAAATATCAGCAGTCTCCGCAATTCAAATACCTCAACCAGGATTTTACCGTTTCAGACTTTAAGTTTATTTTCTTCTGGGAGTGGTTTCACCGTTTATGGGCCCGGCTGATCGGCTTTGTATTTGCCGTTCCATTTATCTACTTCCTCGTCAAAAAATATTTTACCCGTGAAATGGTACTGCCCATCTTCGGCATGTTTGCCCTGGGTGCATTGCAGGGGGCTATTGGCTGGATAATGGTTGCGAGCGGTCTGGTAGGAGATGCGATCTATGTGCGTCCGACCAAACTGGCCATGCACTTTGTTTTTGCCATGATACTTGCTTGTTATGTATTATGGTTTGCCTTAAAATTACTGATCCCGAATACAAAGAGGGTATTGAACCCTGCATTGAGCAGGTTTACTATAGTGATGCTGGTGTTATTATTCATTCAGCTGACCTATGGCGCCCTGATGGCCGGCCATAAAGCGGCGACTGTAGCGGCTACCTGGCCTACCATCAATGGTATGTGGGTGCCGGATAATATGACCGCCTCACCGTCGGGTCATTACCTGTTGGAGAATAAGATAACTATTCATTTTATACACCGCGGCATGGCTTACCTGTTGTTTGCATTGATCCTGATCTATACCGTTAAAGCGGCAAGGATCAAGCCTTCGGCCGTATACAACCACCAGAAATGGTATCCTATGGTGCTGGTAAGTCTACAGGTATTATTAGGGATCTTTACTGTGCTGAGCAGCACAACCATACAGGCCAATCGCTGGAGGTTGTTTGAAACCATTGCTGAACTGCATCAGCTGGTAGCGATGTTCCTGATGCTGAGTCTGGTGGTACAGATGTACCTGGTACGTACCAGACCTGTTGTTGCGGGATAATATTATATAGAGAAATTATGTAAGCCTTGTTATAGAGTATTCCTGTAACAAGGCTTTTTTGTGTCCTGCACACAGAATGGAATAGGAAAAGCTTTAGTAATGAAAAGTATGGCTCATCTGCACAAGGGTGTGAAGGTACCTGCTATATTAAGTATGAGAAGTATTAGGTGCTTGCTTGTGCCCGTAGAAATACAGGTTGGTCATAGCAGCCTCTGGCGTAAAGCTGATGCTGAGATAGGGATTCAGCGTGGTGGCAGCAACCTTATTTTTCACTTTGGGGGATGCTTCTGTTTTTACCGCTGCAGCAGGTTTTGCTGTTTTTTCTTTTTGTGCAGCATTGCTGTTATTGATCGTTTCGCTGACGCTGACATTATTCGTTGCCATGGCCTTGTCCGAAACCAGCAGGTGTTTGGCCTGTGCCTGGCTGAGGCAGCCTAAGCTCAGCATGCAGGTGAAAAATGTTAGTGGTGTTTTCATAATGGTGTTTTTGTACAATTAAATAATGGTGAATACTTACTTCATCCGACTCATTCCAATCAACAGTACAAAGGTATAACCGATCTTGCTCCTCAAAGATAACAAATAGATCAATGCCGGTAATTACTCGACAAGCGCTGCAGCGTATTTTCGTCGAAAAAAAAAGGGCTTTCGTCGTAAATATAACTTGGGCGGATTTTTTATGTGCATTTTCGCAATGCAGTAATCAGAAATAATGGATAAAATAGCCACATTCCGGGAGCGATTTAAAGCAGAGGTAGCCATACAGTTTGAAAACCTGTTTGGTGGCCGGCGTTACTGGCTGCATATTATTGTGGTCTTGCTCAACATCCTTTTTCTGAGCAGTTCATACTTCTCCGGTTTTGAGCTGGGTAAGAACACCGGTTATGGTATTGTATTAATGATCCTGACGGTAATCATCATCCTGCTTGAGGTATACACCTTCCTGTTACTGATCATCCCATACGGTAGGGTAAGGCGGAAAGCACTGGTGGTGTGGCTGGGATTCCTGCTTAATTTCATACTTTGGTATGCCGTACAAGGAGGACTCATATACCTCATCACACATTTTGTTGCCGGTAAGAGCTATACCATGGCCTATATTGCCGGCTATTCTTTCGGTCGTGCCATCAGGCTCATATGGTTGTTCTTTGCTATTTATTATTTCTTTGATCTGTATTACCAACAGCGGCAGTTTCGTAAATACAAGCAGGGGCTTAAAGAGCGGCTGGCCGCAGAGAATCGCTTCCTGAAGTCGCAGATCAATCCCCATTTCCTGTTTAATACATTGAATAACATCTACTCCAAAGCGCTACATAATGTAAGGGAGGCGGGTGGACTGATCGATAAATTAAAGAATCTGCTGCATTATATGCACTATGAATGTGAGCGGGATTTTGTGCCTTTGAAAGGAGAGCTGGCTTTTATACAAAGTTATATTGCCCTGGAGGAGATCCGTAATAAAGCAACACGGCTGCAAATACGGGTACAGATAGAGGGTGAAGTGAAGGAGCAATTGATTGCACCCCTGCTGATCGTAAACTTTATCGAGAATGCGTTTAAGCATGGTGTAAAAGCACATACCGAAGAGGCTTTTATCGAATTGCAGCTGCAGATAACAGAGACCCGGCTGCATATGGAACTGAGCAATACCGTTCCGCCGGAAACAGACAAGGGACTGGCTGTTAAAAGTGAAGGAGGCATTGGTGTGGAGAATGTACGCAAACGCCTCACCCTGCTGTATCCTGGCGCACATCAGCTCTCAATTAAAAAGGATAGTACGCGCTATACCGTATCGCTAACCCTTAACCTTTTTTCTGCCTGATTATGAAAGATTTTATTGTAGACTATCACATCCGGGAGAAACTGAAGCATTTTTACCTGCGCAAAGGCCGCTGGCTGATACACCTTTTGTACTGGGCTTATGTGTATATAATAGGGCAGGTGAGGACAGAAGAACCAGTATGGGCCTGGCAGGGTTTCCTGCTAAACTTCCTGTTCGATAACTGGCTCATCATTATTTTCTATTACCTGTACTGTCTGGTATTAGTACCGGCCTATCTCAAGAAGGAGCGTTATGGTCGTTTCTGGATGGTGCTGGCCATAGCATTTATCGTACTGCCTGTTGCAGATATGTATTTTCAACTGCATTTTCAGCCCTATGTACCCAAGCAGTACCAGGATTATGACTTCAGTAATTTTCATTTCAGAAGCCATGTGGGGCAGTTCTATTACCTGTATTTTATGAACTTCCTGTTGTTCTCCACCTTCCTATTTTTGATGGAGACTGCCGAGAGCCTGACCAATTACCGTGAAGAGCAGGAAGCTGAAGAGGTAAAGTTGCAGCATGAAAAAATGCTCTTGCAGACTAATATAGATCCGGCCTTTGTCATGCATGCGCTGGATGGGCTTTCTGCCTTATCGGCCAATAGTGATACCCATACACCTGATGCGGTCATCCGGTTTTCCGATATCCTCCGTTATCGCCTCTATCGCAGTAGCGAAGCCCGGGTACCGCTTGCAGATGAGATCGCACAGGTGCGTAACCTTTTCGAATTGCAGAACAGCCTGTACGGCCCTTGCTGTATTTTAGAAACAGAAGGAGATACCACTGCAAAGTTTATCCCGACACTGGCTATGGTCAACATTGCCGAGCCTATATGCAATACTTTCCAGCCCGGTCATGAATGGCAGCTGATTATGTACCTGCTTATCGAGGATAAACAACTGCACATTGCTATAGAATGGAATGCTGCACTGGCACATAAAGAATCTGTGCTGGCCGCAATCAGGAAAAACCTAACCCATTTCTACCCAGAAGAGTCTGCCGTACTGGATACAGAACTGATGGACTATAATTATAGCATACGCATCAGTCTGCCCATGCATTATACAGCTACATAAAGCTTGTCTGGTACAGGATTTACTCCTATCTTTGGTAAGCACCTTTGTACTATAGAAGAAATGAACTGCTTAATCATTGATGATGAACCCCTGGCTATTGATATCATTGCGGCGCACTGTGCCCACCACAGCGATATCAGGGTTATTGATACCTGCTGTATGGCTATGGAAGCATTCCAGGCTTTGCACCAGCACGAAATAGATTTGATTTTCCTGGATATAAATATGCCTGTTATCAGCGGGCTCAATTTCCTCAAATCCTTAAAAGACCCGCCTGCAGTAATCCTTACGACTGCTTACCCCGATTACGCATTGGAAGGTTATGAATTAAATGTAGTGGACTACCTGCTGAAACCGATTTCGCTCGAGCGATTCAACATGGCTATTGATAAAGTGCGCCAGAGACTGGCACTGCCCAAGCCTGCCCTAGCAGATACCGTGCGCGTACATAACCTCAGTGTGGCACAAAGCGGACCTGTAAAGAATTTTATCTTTATCAAATCCAATGGAAAACTGGTCAAGCTCGACTTCTCCGATATTCATTATATCGAGGGTATGAAAGATTACCTGAAAATCTATACAAATGATAAAGTGCATGTGATCCACCAAACGATGAAGAATATGGAGGAGCAATTGCCGGAATCATTGTTCAGAAGGGTACATAAGTCTTATATTATCGCCCTGAATGCCATTAAACAGATTGATGGAAACTGCATAGAAACAGAGAAAGGTGGTGTGCCGTTGAGCAGTACTTACAGAGATGCTTTACTGAAAACGATAGAAAAATAATGGAGATAAATAATAGGTCTACACCTACAGAACGCCTGCCCCGCAAGCATTCGGGTGCAGATATGACTATATTTAGTGTAATGAGTATGCTGGCGCAGGAATGTGGCGCCGTAAACCTCTCGCAGGGTTTTCCCGATTATCCGATCGATGCCCGCCTCATGGAGCACCTCTTCGAGGCAGCCCGGAAGGGAATGAACCAGTATGCCCCTCTGGCCGGGCTGCCGGCACTGCAACTGGAGATCTGTGCACATGTGACCCGCCAGACCGGCGTGCCCTGTACCCCGGACCAGGTAACGGTTACACCAGGTGCCAGTTATGGCATATATACGGCATTGGCTGCTATATTACAGGCTGGAGATGAGGTCATTATCCTGGAGCCTGCTTATGATAGCTATATACCGGCCATTGAGGTCAATGGGGGAACAGTGGTGCCTGTGGCCTTACAAGCCGGCACTTTTGCCCCGGACTGGCAGCTGATTGCAGATCGCATCAGTACCAAAACAAAGGCTATCATCGTTAATACTCCTCATAATCCTACCGGAACTGTATGGAGTACAGCAGATTGGGAGCAGTTATATCAACTGATTGCGGGTAAGCAGATCTATATCATATCTGATGAGGTGTATGAACAGGTAATCTTTGATGGGGTGCTGCATAACAGTGTATGGTCCCATGAGGGATTGCGGGAACATTGCTTTGCCGTGTATTCTTTCGGTAAGGCATTACACAATACCGGCTGGAAGGTTGGCTATGTGCTGGCTCCTGCAGACCTGAGCAAAGCTTTTCGTCGCATACATCAATACCTGGCCTTTTCTGTAAATACTCCTGCACAGGGAGCAGTTGCTGCTTTCATGGCGCAGCAGCAGGTCAATGACAGCAGTCTTATACTGGAGCGCAAGAGAGATTATTTTGTGGACCTGTTGAAGGATCTGCCGTTTACGATACCTTATATTTCCAGGGGCAGTTATTTTCAGCTGGCTGACTATAGTGTGGTGAGTGAACTACCGGATACGGAGTTTGCCAAATGGCTTACGCGAGAGGCTGGTGTGGCCACCATTCCCATCAGTGCATTTTACAGCAAGGGTTCCGATCAGCGGCTGATCCGTTTTTGTTTTGCAAAGAAAGAAGAAACGTTAGCAGAAGCTGTGAACAGGATGAAAGCAAGGCTTTTGTAACACCTACTTGATCTGTATGTCTTTTACCACTGCTTCACCGAAGTGCTGGTTTATGCTCTGGATCAATTGATCCTTGGCGTAACGCAATTCCTGCTTGAGCGGAGCGACAGTAGTTGTAATGGTAAGGATGCGATTGTACAGGTGTACTTCCTGGGTATATTTAGCAATGGTTTTGCCCACGATCTTCTCCCAGTCTGTACGCATACGGATCTGGAGCATACGCTGCTTCCATCCGTTGCTTTCCAGCACCTGCTTTATTGCATCACCAATTGACATCTGACCCATACTGAACACTGTTGTATAACCTGAGCGGTAAAGCTACTATTTTTTAAAAATTTAGCATTATAATTCTTTATTTAAACTGTATTTTTGCGCCCTCTGTATGTTACTTGTCTACAATATATTACTGTTTATCATCACCGTAATCGGGGGCAGCATTCCGCTCTGGTCCAGCTCCTGGTCTGATAAGCGTATGAAGAACCTTCTGGCTTTTTCGGGCGCTTACCTCCTGAGTATTACCATGCTGCACCTGATACCTGAATCGGTAGAGAATGTGGGCTTTGCAGCCGGCGGTTATATGTTACTAGGCTATTTTTTACAGCAGATATTGCAGAAGTTTACGCATGGGGTAGAACATGGTCATCACCATAGCGCAGGTCATCAGCATCATTTACCCATTGTAAGTTTGTTTTTTGGTATGGCCCTGCATGCCTTTGCAGAGGGTATACCATTAGGGAGTACTTATCATGAAGACAGTACTGTACCATCCCTGTACCTGGCCATAGCCCTGCATAAATTGCCTGAAGCTATGCTGCTGGTATCTTTACTCATACACAGTCATCGTTCTAAAAACGCATCTCTGCTGTGGTTATGCCTGTTTGCCCTGTTGACGCCGGTCTCCAGTATGCTGACACATTATGCAGGTATACAACTGATCTCTTTTGCTACTGCATTGCCATATGTAATTGCTGTAGTAACCGGTTCGTTCCTCCAGATTGGTACCACCATCTTTTTTGAAAGCGGCAGCAATGCACATGATATGTCCTGGCGCCGGTGGATTGTGATCCTCGCCGGTATCGGTATGGCCCTGTTATCCGTGATCGGGCAGGGACATGATCACGTTCATGCACACTAACACTTCATTTACCGAGTATATAATTTCATTTACCGAAAGCATTTGGGCCGCGAAATATTCGCGGCCTACTTTTGTTTCAGAAAATAAAGCACAAATAAATAAATCGAACTTTTATGGAACAGATTGCTCAACCTTACTACAAGTCCTGCGATACCCGGGCAGATGATCGTCTGAGGCAGGTGGCCAAAGGCGGCCTGCTGATTATACTGGGTGTGGCCATCCTGCTGCGCAAGATACCGGAGACCAGTTACCTCATGCCTGACTGGCTGTTCGGACCACACACCTTACTCATGCTCCTGGGGCTGTACAATGGCGTGAAGCACCGTTTTCACAACACGGCATGGTTGATTTTAGTTTTAGTTGGTGTATATTTAGCGCTCAGAAAATATTCAGATATCGGTTTTCATGACCTGCACTTTGTAGGCTTACCGGTAGCGATCGTGGTCGTGGGCATTTTTATAATGTTTAAAAGAAGCAGAAAATAATATGGAACAGCAATATAATTTCGAAGGAGAACAATTCAAGCAACCGACTCCGCCTCCGAATAATCCTCTGAACAAACGTAATGACAATACCATCATTGGTATCCTTGTCGTACTCTTCGGTATCTTCCTCTTTTTACGGAATACCAATATCATAGAAGGCCCTTTCCTGAGACTGGTTACCTCCTTCCCGGTATTTATGATCGCAGGTGGTCTGATCCTGGGTGCCCGCAACAACTTCCGCCTCGGTGGCTGGGCTGTACTGACCGGAATCGGTATCTTCCTCTTCCTGCAGAAGCTGCACCTTAATGTAGGCCAGTTTATCCTGCCGACCTTATTAGTGGGCATTGGTATACACCTCCTGGTTCGAAACCGTAATAAGGAAGCCACAGAAGTAAGACAGAAGCAGTATGGTGGTACCAATGAAGATTATGTAAATGTAGACTCTATCTTCTCCGGTGCAGACCGTATTGTACAGACCCATAACTTCCGCGGAGGTAATATCTCCTCTGTATTCGGTGGGGTAAAGCTGGATTGCAAACAGGCCAACCTGGAAGAAGATGCGGTACTGAACCTGACCGTATGCTGCGGTGGTGTGGAACTGATTGTACCGGCCAACTGGATCGTGATCAATGATGCGACCGTGATATTGGGTGGTGTGGAAGATAAGCGCAGACTAGTAAATATGACTGGTTATGAAAAAAGACTGATACTGAGAGGAACTGTAATATGTGGTGGTATTGATATTAAAAGCTATTAACCGCAAAGGCAGATGAAGCAAACCCTCTCCGCAAACAGCACAAATATAATTGTCTCGGTATTCCTTCTGGTATTGAGCATTGTAGAGGCATATTGGCTTATGGTCAGTATGCACTTTACTTTGGCGACAGCTGCCAGCCTGGTCCTTATTGTGAATGTAACCCTGTTTGCCCTGTTCTACCTTTCTTCCCAGACAAGGCTGGGCTGGCTGCGGGAACAAAATATACCGGTGCTGATCGTACAGAGTTTTCTCTATGCGATTATATGCATATTCACCGTGAAGTGGACCTTCGACGGATTCTTTCCCGAGGTGCAGCTGATCCCGATCTGGGGCAATGCCTTCTTTATCCTGGGCATCACTTCCTGGATATTGCTCTCTTTCTTTTCCGTAATCCATTACCTGAGTAAGATCATAGCCGCACAAAAACAGCAATTGCATGTAGAGAACCATGTGCAGCAATTAAAGAATGATGCAGAACTGTTTAAATTGAGACAACAACTGCATCCGCACTTTTTGTTTAACAGCCTTAACTCTGTCAATGCACTGATCGGCGGTAATCCCAAACTGGCGCGGGAAATGCTGATGAAGCTCTCTACATTCCTAAGACAAACCCTCAAAAAAGAGGACGATCAACTGGTATTACTGTCGAACGAACTGGAAGAGCTACACCTGTACCTGGATATTGAAAAAGTAAGATTCGGTGATCGTCTGCAGGTAGAAGAATCTATACCCGAGCAGCTTTCCGACATTAAGATACCGCCGTTCCTGTTGCAACCGCTGGTAGAGAATGCGATTAAATTCGGGCTCTACGGTACTTTAGGTAATGTGCTGATCTCTATCACTGTTATAGAGATGGAGCACTTTTTTAAATTTGAAATCACCAATCCTTTCGATAAAGAAAGTATTGCACCCAAAGGTACTGGCTTCGGACTCAAGTCCATAGCCCGCAGGCTGTACCTGCTCTATGCCCGTAACGATCTGCTCAAAACAGAACGGATAGAAGGCGGGCAGCCGGAGGATATGGATACCTTCTTCGCACGCTTATTTATACCCAAGGAAACTATATTGCCGGAACAGGCACAAACGAACTGATATAAATCCTCTTTATTATGTTGAAATGTATACTAATTGATGATGAGCCATTGGCCAGGAGCATGCTCAAAGAAATGCTGCAGGACGTAGACGGAATTGAGATTGTAGGAGAGTGCAGCAATGGATTTGAAGGTGTGAAAAGCATACAGGCACTACAGCCGGATATCGTATTCCTGGATGTGCAGATGCCGAAGATCAATGGTTTTGAAATGCTGGAACTGCTGGACGAAAAACCGAATGTGATATTCATCACCGCTTTTGACGAGTATGCTGTACAGGCATTTGAAGTGAATGCGATAGATTACTTGTTGAAACCCATAGAGCCGGCACGATTAACTAAAGCAATTGATCGTATCCGGTCCAAGAGTACTGTGGCCGCTGCACCTAAAGCTGCCGATGAACAGGAGAAGAATATATTCCTGCCGGAACAGATGCAAAGGGTAGTGGTAAAGGACAATGGCGAGATCAAGATCATTCCGCTGGCGCAGATCCTGTTCCTGGAAGCCGCAGATGATTATGTAAAAATACAGACCCAGGATAAGTACTACCTCAAGTACCAGACCATGTCTAAATTTGAGCAGCAATTACCACCTGCACAATTTGTGCGCGTGCACCGCTCCTACTTTGTAAATGTTACGTACATCAATAAGATAGAACTGCTGGAGAAAGAGCAGTACTGTATTCTGTTAAAGACAGGCCAAAAAATTCCGGTGAGCAAAAGTGGCTATGCAAAGCTGAAATCTTTCTTGGGCATTTAAGCCGCATCAGCTATTTTTGTTAGAATTTCATATAACGATGAAAAAAACACTTCCACTACTGCTCGTCATAGTGTTCCCTATATCTCTGCTGGCACAGAAAAGAGTAACCGTAAGCGGTTATATTAAAGATGGCACCAACGGAGAAACCCTGATCGGTGCAAATGTATTTGCCACAGAAACCAAGGAAGGTACCGCTGCGAATACGTACGGGTTCTATTCCCTGAGTCTGAAACCGGGTACTTATACCATCCGTTACAGCAGCATGGGACTGAAAGATTATGTAGTTAACCTCACCCTGAATAATGATACCACCATTAATGCAGACCTGCAGAATGAGAATAACCGCGACCTCGAAGAGGTAGTGGTCACCGCAGAGCGTGCAGATAAGAATGTAAGTGGTACACAGATGGGCACCATAGGCTTGACCACAGAAAAGATCAAAAAACTACCTGTAGTATTCGGTGAGTCTGATGTGCTTAAAGCCATACAACTCTTGCCCGGCGTACAGTCTGCAGGTGAGGGTCAGTCGGGCTTTTATGTACGTGGCGGCGGCCCGGATCAGAACCTGGTCTTGCTGGATGAGGCTGTGGTATACAATACCGGTCACCTGTTCGGCTTTTTCTCTATATTCAACTCCGATGCCATTAAGAATGTTAACCTGGTAAAAGGTGCGCCACCAGCCAATTACGGCGGTCGCTTATCTTCTGTACTGGATGTGAACATGAAAGATGGTAATAATAAAAAGTTTGGCGGAGAGGGGGGTATCGGGCTTATCGCCTCACGCCTTACCCTGGAAGGTCCGATTGTAAAAGATAAAGGTTCCTTTATGATCTCCGGTCGCAGAACTTATATCGACGTTATTACTAAGCCGTTCCTCAAAGGCAATGCAAAGGGTAGCGGCTATTACTTCTATGATGCCAACCTGAAGGCCAATTACCGCCTGGGTAAAAAAGACCGTTTGTACCTGAGTGGTTATTTCGGAAAAGATGTATTCAATTTCAAAAGCCAGAGCGGCGATTTTGATGTAAAGGTGCCCTGGGGCAATGCTACAGGAACCCTGCGCTGGAATCACCAGTTCAACGATAAGCTGTTTATGAATGTTTCGGCAATTTATAACAGTTACAACTTCCAGTTTACCGGTGGCCAGAACGATTTATACATTACCCTGAAATCAGGTATTAAGGACTGGAACGGTAAAGTTGATTTTGACTATTACACTTCCTTCGGACACCATTTCAAATATGGGGTTAACTATACCTACCATACCTTCACGCCAAGCCAGTTATCCGGCTCTTCGGCAGATTCTATGTTTAGTGTGGACAATCCGTTTATTAAATATGCCCATGAATCGGCAGTATACCTGACCGATGAGTTTGACCTGGGACCGGTGGTGAAGATCAATGCCGGTATACGTTACTCCCTCTTTAACCAAATGGGACCATATACCAATTATACGTATAATGGTAATGGCACCAAGATCGACAGTACCACATTTGGCAGCGGTGATCTGGTGAAAACCTATGGTGGCTGGGAGCCGAGAGTAGGAGCCCGTTTTGCATTGGGTGAATCTTCTTCCATTAAAGCGGCCGTAGCCAGAAGTATGCAGTACATACACCTGGTTTCCAACAACGGCAGCACCTTACCTACAGATGTATGGATGCCCAGTACCCTGATTGTTCAGCCGCAGAAAGCATGGCAATACTCACTGGGTTACTTTCAGAATTTCCTGAATAATGCCCTGGAAACATCTGTGGAAGTATATTACAAAGACCTTAAAAACCAGATTGAATACCGTGAAGGCTATACGCCCAATAATGTGCGCGATCCTGAAGCTGACCTGGTATTCGGTACCGGACAGGCTTATGGTGCAGAATTCTTTGTCAATAAGACCAAAGGGAAATTCACTGGTTGGGTAGGCTATACACTGGCCTGGACTAACAGACGTTTTGCATTATTAAACAATGGTGATCCATTCCCGGCTAAGTATGACCGCAGACACGATCTGTCGATTGTAGCCAATTATGAGTTTAGTAAAAAATGGAATGCCTCAGCCGTATTTGTATATGCCACTGGTAATGCCATTACACTGCCTACCGGTTACTACTTTATCGATGGTAAGCTGGTACAGGATTATAGTAAGATCAACCAATACCGCATATTCCCGTATCATCGCTTAGACCTGTCGGTAAATTATACACCGAGGGCAGAGTCTAAGAGAAGAGTAAAAGGTACCTGGTCATTCTCTATATACAATGTATACAGCAGACTGAATCCTTACCTGCTCTATGTGAGTACAGAGGGCACCTTACAGCAAGGTACCGATGTCAAGGTAAAACAGGTATCCATCTTCCCGATTATACCGAGTATAACATACAATTTTAAATTTTAAGACAAGCGGTACACTTTGAAGTGTGCCGTTTTCGTTTATGCTATTGCTTGTGAAGGTAAAATGAGCGAAATAAATTATACCTGTTGTTTAGTAAAAGCAGATACGCATTTAGTATTATATCCCTATTTTTGAGACATGATTAAACAATTTCTGACCTGGCGCAGCTTTGCTATCCTTTTCGGACTGGCAATCGTGGCCATTTCTTTTTATTACATCAACGGTATTACAAAAGAAATGGAGGTGGCGGAAAAGGAAAAAGTAAAGACTACCATAGAAGGGATCAAATACCTGAACCAGCTGGAAAACAATTCAGATGCAAGTTTTGCCACCTACGTCGTGGCACAGAATAAGACCATTCCTATCATTATTGTGAGCGATGATGGCAATAACATCTACATCAATCTGGACTCTACCCAGGTACAAAAGGACAGTACATTTGTCGATAAAAAAATAAAGGAGTACAAAGCACTGAAGCAGTACTTCGTTTCCGATTTCGGCTATGGTCGATCCACCATATATTATGGAAATTCGGTCATGCTCGAGCGATTGAAATATTATCCTTTGATGCAGATCGCGATTATCACCGTGTTCATCAGCATTGTGATTATTGCCATCTTTAATGCACAGCGGAGCCTGCAGAATCAGGTATGGGTGGGCATGTCCAAAGAGACGGCACACCAGATGGGCACGCCCTTATCTTCCATTGTTGGCTGGCTCGAACTCCTGAAAGACAATGAAGAAAACCGTGAGTCTGTAGAGGAAATGGAGAAAGATGTACTGCGCCTGAAACTGGTGGCAGACCGTTTTTCCAAGATTGGCTCTACGCCGGTCCTGGAGGAAGAAAACCTGGTGCCAAGGTTGCAGAATATGGTGGATTATATGCAGCTGCGCGCGCCTAAGAAGGTACAGATCACCTTTGACAGTAATGGTGCTGAAGAGGCCTGTTACCTGTTGAGTGGTCCGCTGTTTGACTGGGTGATCGAGAACCTGATCCGTAATGCACTGGATGCAATGGAGGGTGCAGGCAAGATCCATATCAATATGACCAATACCACCCGCCAGATCGTGATTGATGTCTGCGATACCGGTAAGGGTATGCCTAAGACTTCCTTTAAAAAAGTATTCAATCCCGGCTACTCTACCAAACAAAGGGGCTGGGGCCTGGGCTTATCACTGGCCAAGCGCATCATCAATGTATACCACAATGGTCAGATATTTGTAAAGAATTCAGAAATAGGAAAAGGCACTACTTTCCGGATAATATTAACCCGTTAGACACAGAATAATAAAGAACGCTAACCGTGAAAATAGCCTAACTTTGCAGTATAGGATTGAGATAAATTATGTATCAGACACTGATGGCAGAAAAAGAGATTGACATAGAAGAAATATTTGACCAGTTTGAAGACCTGCGCGTTGTCGTGGTTGGAGATGTAATGCTGGATAAATACTTCTGGGGAACTGTAGACCGCATTTCTCCCGAAGCACCTGTACCTGTGGTACGGGTAAACCAGAAGGAATCGCGCCTGGGTGGCGCAGCCAATGTAGCCCTTAACTGCAAGCAATTGGGTGCACACGTTACTATAGCCAGCGTAATCGGTAATGATGCTGATGGCATCGTATTGAGAGATATGCTAAAGAATGCCGGTATTGGTACCGAATTACTGCATAACAGTGAGCACAGACCAACTACCACCAAATCCCGCATCATCAGCCGTAACCAGCAGATGATACGTCTGGACGAGGAGGTAACAGAGGAGCTGAATATTAAAGAAGAACACCATTTCATTGATACGACTTTACGCTTTTTGCAGATCGAAAAACCGCACCTGGTCATCTTTGAAGACTATAATAAAGGTGTCCTCAAGCAGAATATCATTGACAAAATCATTGCACATTGTAAGAACATAGGGATTACAACTGCAGTCGATCCTAAGTTTGCAAATTTCCTGAACTATAAAGAAGTAGATATCTTCAAACCTAACCTGAAAGAAGTAAAAGAAGGTTTAGGTATTGATGTAGATGTATTGAATGAGAAGACTTTATTCGATGTGCATCTGCGCTTATCTGAAGAGATCAATCATAAAGTGACCCTGCTGACGCTTTCAGAACATGGTATGTACTATCATGATAACACACAGGGTGCGCTGATACCGACTATGGTGCGCAGTGTATCGGATGTATCCGGTGCGGGCGATACCGTAATTGCGGTAGCTGCAATGGTATATGAGCTTACCCGTGATGTGGCTGTTATGGCACAATGGAGTAATCTTGCCGGCGGACTGGTCTGCGAAGAAGCAGGCGTAGTGCCCATTTCAAGAGAAGTATTTTTAAAAGAACTGCAACAAAAATTTTAAACCCAAAGCAAAACAACAGAATTTAAACAATGTCATTAGTTATCGTTGGTACCATGGCGTTCGACGCCTTAGAGACTCCATTCGGAAAAGTAGATCGTATTATCGGAGGCTCTGCCACTTACGCCGCATGGGCAGCTTCAAACTATTATCATAATATCAAACAGGTTTCTGTTGTAGGTGGTGATTTCCCTCAGGAAGAAATGGACCTGCTGGCCGATCGTGGTGTAAGCTGCGAGGGTGTTGAAATAAAGAAAGATGAGAAGAGCTTTTTCTGGAGTGGTCGTTATCACGAAGACATGAATACCCGTGATACACTGGTTACTGACCTTAATGTACTGGCAGATTTCAATCCTATTTTACCGGAATCCTACCAGGATTGTACTTACCTGATGCTGGCCAACCTGGCTCCTGCAGTGCAGCAGAGCGTGATCAATCAGATGAAAACACGTCCGAAGCTGATCATTATGGATACCATGAATTTCTGGATGGAGATTGCGATGGATGATCTGCGCGAGACCATGAAAATGGTAGACCTGATCGTGCTGAACGATGGTGAAGCCAGACAACTGACCGGGCAGTACTCTTTAGTGAAAGCCGCACAGCAGATCCGTGAAATGGGTCCTAAGTATGTGGTGATCAAAAAAGGAGAGCACGGTGCTTTATTATTCCACGAAGACAAGGTATTCTCTGCACCGGCATTGCCGCTGGAAGAAGTATTTGACCCGACAGGTGCCGGCGATACTTTTGCAGGAGGTTTCATTGGACATATTGCTAAAGAAGACGATTTCAGCTTTGAAACGATGAAAACAGCCGTGATCATGGGTTCCGCTATGGCTTCTTTCTGTGTAGAAAAATTCGGACCGGAAAGAATGAAAGAAATCACCGATGCGGACATTAAACAACGCCTGGAGCGCTTCAGTGAACTCACGAATTTTAACCAAGTGATATATACTAAAGAAAATGCTTAGAAAAACAAAAATTGTCGCGACCGTAGGTCCGGCAAGTGATACGTACGAAAAATTATTAGGATTAGTAGAGGCTGGGGTAAATGTGTTCAGACTTAATTTTTCACATGGTGCGTACGAAAAACATAAAGAGGTAATTGACCTTATCCGTAAGATCAATGCCGAATATCCGTTCAATATTGCCATCCTGGCCGATCTGCAGGGACCAAAACTGCGCATCGGTGAAATGGAAAACAATGGTGTGTTCTTTGATGAAGGAGATATCATCACCTTCACCAACGAACTATGTGTGGGTAATAAAGAACAGGTGTACATGTCGTACACCGAATTTGCTAAAGATGTAAAAGTAGGCGAGACCGTTTTACTGGACGATGGTAAGATCGAAACCAAAGTGGAAGAGATCTTTGCTGCCGAAGGTAAAGTAAAAGCCCGCGTGATAAATGCCGGTATCCTTTCTTCCAAAAAAGGAGTGAATCTGCCGGATACGGCTGTATCTATTCCTTCCCTGACAGAGAAAGACCTCAGAGATCTGGACTTCATCATTGAGCAGGAGATCGACTGGATTGGCTTATCTTTTGTGCGTAAGCCAGAGGATATAAAGAATTTACGTGCGTTGATTGAGGCGAAGAACAGCGGAGCTAAGATTATTGCAAAAATAGAAAAACCAGAAGCGCTGGAACACCTGCGTGATATCATTATTGCATCTGATGCCGTAATGGTAGCCCGTGGCGACCTGGGTGTAGAACTGCCGCTGGAGCGCATTCCCAATATACAGAAAGAAATCGTGCGCAAATGTATACACCGTGCCAAACCGGTAATCATTGCCACGCAGATGATGGAAAGTATGATGGATCGTACGCGTCCTAACCGCAGTGAGATCACCGATGTGGCCAATGCAGTACTGGAAGGGGCGGATGCAGTAATGCTGAGTGGCGAAACCGCTATGGGTCAACATCCTGCGCTGGTCGTAAAAACGATGTCCAACATTATTGTAGAAACGGAAAAGCAGGAAATGGTATATAACCGCAACCTGACTCCGCAACCACATTCTCCGAGCTTCCTGAGCGATGCCTTATGTTACAATGCCTGTAAGATTGCCGAGGACATTAAGGCCAATGCCCTGATCGGGATGACGCAGAGTGGCTATACCGGTTTCATGTTATCCAGCTTCCGCCCGCATGCGCCGCTGTTTGTCTTTACCAAGACACAGTCGCTGGTCAATCAGCTGAGCCTGAGCTGGGGCGTAAATGCGTTCTTTTACAGCAATGAAGAAGGACTGGATGATATCATCTTTGAACAGATCGATTTCTTAAAACAGAAAGGCTTACTGAAGAAAGATGATGTCGTGGTCAATACCGGTAGTACACCTGTATCGGCACACTTACCAACCAATATGCTTAAGATTACTAAAATAAGCTGGTAATCATTACCCAGCGCTTAAAGAATAAGCCCTGCATTTCAGAATGCAGGGCTTATTCTTTAAGCATTGCTCGTCATATGTACCGTAGAGCCATCTCCTTACAATGTTTCTGCTCTGAAAAACTGTTAAAAACATGAGCAGGTTTTATTTTACTAGAGTATATGTTATTGGACCAAAATTGAATATATATGAACTTAAGGTCAGTATGCTAACATGCTGATCTTAAGTTTTATATGAGTGTATTTTATTTTGATTAATGCGGATTAAAGCATTGAAAATATCATTTTTAACATGGTAATGTTCTGTTATAATTACAGGTAAAACCCTTTACAGATAAGGATTTTACGTAACTTGTACAATATAAATTTACTCCTCCTTTTTAAACCTTTGACCGCAATATGCAATCAAAGGGTAAACTATTAAAACATTAGGTTATGAAAAAGGGACTAATCATTTTAGGAGCGCTCATGATGTTCTCCATGACGCAGATAACAGACGTAGCAGCACAGGGAAGAGGACATGGCAAGGGACATGGAAACCAAGGTCAGGGTCGCGGACATGATAATGACCATGATCAGTACAGAGGTAATGATCGTGGCAAACAAAACAAACATGTATATAAACAATCACGGAAAACGGTTGTGTATCGTGACAAAGGATACCGCAGAGGCGGTCCTCCTGCCTGGGCACCTGCTCATGGCTATCGCATGAAACAACACGTTTATTTCCCTGATTACTATGCATTTTATGATCCGTACCGTAACGGATATGTATACTGGAATAATAGTGCCTGGATCTTCAGTGCAGTGCCGCCGCCATATATGTCCGGCGTAAACCTGAATCGTGCAAGAGTACAGATTGTTTCAGATATTCCATTGACGACAAGACCGGAACGCTACTGGAGACGTTATTACAACTCCTATCCGCCAAACGGTAGTGTAAACATCAATATTAATTTACCAATCAGGTAAACCTACAGTTTTCGGGAGCATTATATAGCTTCCGGAAACTGTTTATTTTCAACTATATAAAAACAGGGAGGAAGAAATGAAAAAAATAACCGTTTTAGTAATGCTCGTTTTGTCGGTACTGGGTATCTATTCCTGTTCTAAGGACAAAGATGGCCAGGCTAAGGTGAGGGTAATGCTGACCGACGCGCCAGGTATTTATGATGCTGTGTATGTTGATATTCAACGCATCGAATTTAATGTAAATAATGAATGGCATACCCTGAATCCTGTGGTTCCGGGCGTGTATAACCTGATGGAGCTGAGCAATGGTATTGACACGCTGATGGGTGACATTTTATTGCCTCCGGGACAGATCAGTCAGATCAGACTGATACTGGGTAGTCAGAATAGTGTAGTTGTAGGTGGTGTAAGCCATCCGTTGAATACACCTTCCGGCCAGCAGAGCGGACTGAAGTTAAATCTGCATACCACACTGGAAGCAGGTAAGTCATATACCATATGGCTGGACTTTGATGCCGGTAAATCTATTGTAGCAACCGGTTCGGGAAATTATAATCTGAAACCGGTAATACGTGCCTACAGTGACCTTACCAATGGCCGTATACAAGGCAATGTATTGCCAATGACTGCCAATACTATAGTCTATGCGATTTCCGGTACAGATACTTTTTCTGCCATTCCGGATGCTGCAGGTAACTTCCTGATTTCGGGATTGCCACAGGGCACCTATAATGTATGGTTTGATGCAGATGCTGCTACTGGTTTTAATGACCAGGTGGTGAATAATGTCTCCGTTACCTTTGGGAATATAACCGTATTACCACCGGTATTGTTACTACCTTAACAAGGAGTATTGATCTTGTAGATCTTGTAATAAATATGAAACCATAAGCCCTGGCACATGCCGGGGCTTATGGTTTATCTAAAAGCGGGTACTAAATTTCTTTATGATTGTGTGTATTGATTCACAAGAGCACTGATGTATTGAATCATTTCCTCATCCATCTCTGTATGTATCGGGAGTGATAAAACAGTGCTGGATAATTGCTCCGAGACCGGGAGTTGTAGTCCGGCTGGTACAAATGGTTTCATAGCATCCTGCATGTGACAGGGCACGGGATAGTAGATCATGCTGGGAATACCCGCTTCCTTAAGCCTGGTCTGCAATTGCGCACGATCAATATGATCAGCCAACTGCAGCGTGTACTGATGGTATACATGGGTACACTTCGGATCTTTGTACGGAGTTTTGATATTGGCATTCTGTGCAAAAGCAGTATTATATTGCTCCGCAACAGCAATGCGTGCAGTGCAGTACTGATCCAGCAGCGGCAGTTTTACCCTTAAGATTGCGGCCTGTAGGGTATCCAGTCTGCTGTTACAGCCAATGCGTTCGTGGTGGTATTTCTTTTGCTGACCATGATTGGCAATCATATTCATTACTGTATAAAATGCTTCATCGTTGGTAAACAATGCACCGCCATCTCCGTAACAACCTAAGTTTTTAGAAGGAAAGAAAGAGGTAGATGCCATGTGTCCCATCGTTCCGGTATGGACACGTCGTCCGTCAGAGAAAGTATAGCTGCCACCCAATGCCTGCGCATTATCTTCTATTACAGCAAGGTTGTGTCGCTGTGCCAGTTGCAGCAAGGGCTCCATATCGGCCGACTGACCGAACAGGTGTACCGGTACAATAGCACGGGTACGGGCCGTAATCGCTTTTTCTGTTGCTGCAATGCTGATATTAAATGTATCGGGATCTACATCTACAAATACCGGTTTCAGCCCCAGTAAAGCAATGACCTCTGCCGTGGCAAAATAGGTGAATGAAGGAGTAATGATCTCATCGCCAGGTTGTAAATCCAGGGCCATCAGTGCAATCTGCAATGCATCTGTACCATTGGCACAAGGCACAACATGTGCTGCACCGGTGTAGCTTGCCAGTTCCCCCGCAAAATCCTGAACGGCACGCCCTTTAATAAACGCAGTACTGTCAATGACCTCCTGTATCGCCGCATCCACGGCTGTTTTGATGTGCAGGTATTGTCCTTTTATGTCTACCATTTGTATGGCAGCAGCTGGTTTTACGGGTATCATATGGATATGTATATATGCGTGTGATCGGGTGTACAAAAGTAACGAAAACAATAGTTATTCTGGTATCTAAAAAAGCCCCGGATAAAGATCCGGGGCATACTTGTGTATAAATCTGGAGGTGTACTATTTTCTGGAAATAATTATTTTCTGAGTTAGTATTTCAGTGCTTCCTTTTTTGCTAATATGCAGTACATATACACCTTGCGGCAGCTGTGCTACGGGTAATGTGATCTCACTGCCATGTGCAGTCTGGCTCAGCCATTGCTTGCCTATCATATCGGTCAGGTTGATGCTGTACGTACCGCCGTTTTGGTTCAGGCTGATGTGTAATGCATCATTTGCCGGGTTAGGATAGATAAGGGCTGCTGCCAGTACCGCATCTCTTACACCCGTACCGCCGCCACAGATCACATGCAGTTGCTGTGTTTGTGTGCTGCTGTTGCCCGATGCATCGGTATAGGTCCAGGTAATTACATAGTTACCGGCCTGTGTATAGGTCAGTGAGTCGGTGGTAGCTGTTATAGTGCCACCGCAATTGTCTGTAGCCTCAGGAGCTACCAGTACATACGGACAGTTTCCTTCCAGGTTAGGCAGTGTATCTGCCACAGCAACCGGTGCAATAGTATCCTGTATGGTTACCTGCTGTTGCTGGCTGATGCTATTGTTGCCGGATGTATAGGTCCAGGTTACTGTGTAAGTGCCCGGTGTATTATAGCTAACCGGATCATTTGTAGTACCGGTAATAGTATTCAAATCGAAAGTAGCCGTAGGGGCGGTCAGGGTAGTGTCGCAGGCTGCATAAACATGAGCCAGGGCAGTAGTATCCCAGCTTGGGGTATAGATCCAGGTATGCAGGATCAGTTCATTGGCAATATGCCCTTCTACAGAACCGGAATCAATACGCTGGTAAGTGGTGCCGTCTACGATTTCGTACATAGAAGGTACGGCATAGTTGCCGACAGCGGCAATGGCAAAATCGCCGGATACCGGGTCTACGCCAAATGCTTTACCATAAAATATACTGAAGGAGTTACCAGGCAGTGTCGTTGTATATACCGCTGTAGTCGGCAATACCGGGCTGGTGATGCTGTAGGCATGTATGCTGGTACCGGATACAAAGTATAATTTATTGGCACCATAACGCAGCAGTTTTGCATTGGTCACACCAGTCAGGGTGATGGGTGTGTTCAGCAGGTCATTGCTGGCAGGCTCCATTTTTACAATGGTAGATACGTTGGCTACTTTTCCCAGCAGCCAGATGCAGTTGCGCACCGAATCATATTCCATACCGGCAATGCTGCCGAGTCCGGGCATAATGGTACCGGTTACACTATTGGTTGCGGTATCCACTTTTACGATCTTACTGCCGATTGCGATGTACATATATCCATTGGCAGGAACCATGTAGCTGGCGTAAGAAGAGAGGGCAGAGGTCGGATCGGTTACCGGAACAATGGTATTATTGGTCAGATCGACCATAGAAAAAGGGTTTGCACCGGTAGCCTTACTTACATAAGCCTTCGTGTTGCTTGCTTTGCCAAGACACTGAATACCAGCACCAAAAGTAGCGTTATTAAAAGTGGCAATTGTATCAAAACCAGGGAAGGTAGTGATGGCCATTTTCGTGGTTGCAGCACCTTTTCCGCAGAGAATGGCTTTATCGCCGAAGATCTCAAAATCCTGCAGTACATCGATACCCACAGTAGCATTCGCAATCTGGTATAATGGCCCTTCGGTTGCCATAAATGAGGAGCCGGTCTTGCTTACCTTATACACATCACCATTGGGTGTACCGTAGTTGCCCTCGGCAACTACGTGCAGGGAGAAATTTTTGACCTGAGCCTGGGCCCACTGAAAACTGCATGCAGCCGCAGCCAGAAAAAGTAACTTTTTCATTGTATTCTATTAAAATTTAGACGACAAAATTCAATGCGGAGTGATACAGTAATGCGGAACCATGATGGGATACATGACTATATTATCGTTTTTTCTCCGAAAACTTAATATACAAATGCGTGAAGGCAGGTCTCCTGGCTTGATCCGGACATATCACCTTCCCATCAATTATTGACAGTGGTATTGCAGATATGACCTTATAGCGGATCTTACAGTTGCGGGAACAGCTCTCGATTATCACGAGATTCCCTATTAATTCTTATAGAAAGAAACCTTCGGCGGCGCGAAGATACTAAAGAATGGCTGGTATAAAAAATGTACACATAAAAAAAGCAACAGTACACCTACTGCTGCTTTTTGGCTTTTATCAATATATCGAGCATCTTGCAGGCTATAATAAATACTGAAACTATGTATCAGTATATCGAATATTACTCCCATGATATTTTGCAATAAGTTTAAGGGAAACGTATCTTTTGCACGTTTTTTTTTGGGTGTTATGCCCCAGTACAGAATAACTGGTTCATATTAATTTTAGCTTTTCTATTTCTATGAGTAACTTGAACGCCAAAGAAAATACTGGCTGTATAGCATTTGCAGTGTTATTTATTTGCGCTTTAATTCTTGTGCCAATGGCTCTAAAGTATATTGGCAAGGAAATGAGCGAAATGATGAAAGAAAATCCAGGAGGTGTATTTCTGACTGTCTTAATAATTGGAGGAATTGCATTTCTTGTATTGAGAGAGACTTTAAGGGAAAAATGATTATTATATTTCTTTTCTTTGCAAAAAAGAACAACATGATGAAATATTTATTTTTAGTATTTGCAGTTATCCTTTCCTCTCTTTGTGCTTTTGGGCAAACTGAGGAAAGTGGGATTTATAAGACGATACACAATGAATATTTGGATAAGGATTTTCAAATTACATATATTGGTAAGGCATTAAGCAAAGACAATTATTTTTTATTTCAAGCATTTAATACTGAGGATAACTCAAATTCCGGCATATTTTTTACCAACTCAAAACAGTGGAATAGTTTTATTCAAGATTTGCAATCTGCGAAGACAAAGTATGTAGAGTGGATTGCTACTGCAAAAGGAAATAATATAAGTGAATTAGACAAAAAAACTACCTATGAGCACTAAGGGAGGATCCTATAAACATGGAGTGAGTTTCTTCTTTAATAGAAACTGTGGAATTGAGTATTATTTTTCAGTTAAAAAAGAAAAGGACAATATTAAATACCTTCTTTCTGTCCAAACTCCATATGTTATATCTTCAAATAATCAATTTGTCTACTTGCCAATTAGTAAAATTATTTTTGAAACACCAGAAGAAATTGATAATTACATCCAACAGATAAGTTACAGTGATTTTGAAAATTATCTTAAAAATAAAACCAATCAACAAGATATTTTTAAATAAAAAAAGGAGTGCATTGCACTCCTTTTTTTATTAGCCTTGCTCTATGGCCCAGTTGTTCTCGTTGCTAGCTATTGCCCTTTATACGCATAATCGCTCAGGTATTCGAAATGGCTGCCCAGCTTACCTTTGCTGCAGATGGTTGCACGATCGAGTATGGTACTATCGCCAGCCATCAGTTCCGGTAAGATGTGTTTGATGATATGATCTCCAAACATATTAGAGGCATCTCTCGGCAATTCGTTCGGAAGATTATCTACCGCCATAATATCGATAATGGCATTATCATTAATAAATGGTGCAGTCTGTTTGCCGGTATTTTTATCATAACCATAAACAGGATCTGCAATAGTAGAAGCCCCCATATTTACCGGTACAGAACCATCAATATCACAGGTTACATCACTGATCACATTCAGTTTGAATGCAGGATCGTTCACATCTGATTTTTCAAACAGGCGCTGAATTTTGGTGTCCCAGTAGATACCATTGATCAGTATATCTGATTTAATATATGGATGGAACAGGCATTCGTATTTTTCCGGATGATCATGGAATTCGTTGCGATGGAATTCGTGTGTTTCCTTATTACGGTATAAAAGTTCGTTCTTCAGATTGGTATATACCGGGTGAGGATATTCATTGTCCAGGAAGTCGTTTTGTGCCACACTGTCGATATCCATCATCTCCATTACATGCAGGATACCATGCGCCACGCGGCCATCGCCGGTTACCACGATCTTCACCGGTGGTAATTGTATATGGCGGTATTGTTTCACCATATCAGCCATATCGCGGCATTCATGTGCCGGCTTCAGTTCAAACAAACCAGTTTTTTTGCCGTAAGTGAGCAGGGCATTATGGGCACCGACCACACCGGCAAAAAAGCCAAAGCCTATAATGCGTTGTCCGTTATCATAAGTCAGCGCTTCATAATCAATCATCGTGATCTTCTTTTCGATCAGCGTATGCATGAGTTTCTGATTATATGGCTGCTTCTTTTTGGTATGAGAAAAGAAGAAATAAGTTTTATCCGGAATCAGGTCGGCAACCGGCACTTCTTTAATGCCCAGCAGTACATCACAATCACTTAAGTCGTCCTGCATCGGTACACCGGCATCTATATATTCCTGGTCGCTGTAAGATCTGTTGGGAGAGGGTTGCACAACAATCGAGATGTCTGGGTGGGTGCGCATTACATCCATACATTGGTCCGGGGTCAGTGCTACTCTGGTGTCGGTGGGTATCTTGCCTTCTTTGATTAATCCTATTTTCATACTAAATATACTATAATTGGATACGTGGTTCGGTTCCGGGCAAAGGTAACAGAATTGTTTCGATTTAGCGCCTTGCTTATCTATTATTAATACATTGATTTTAATGTTATGTACATAAAAAAAGGTCCATAGCAGATGCTACGAACCTTTGGGATAAATAAACAACAAAAAACTATCTGACAAGGGTTACAGAACCCGTTTTCTTAAATGGTTTACCTTCTGTGGTCACGGCATCGATCACATAGATATAAGCACCCATTGGCTGCGGCTTACCGTTGAAGAAGCCATCCCAACCTTTGTTAATATCTGTGGTTTCGAATACTTTTTCACCCCATCTGTTAAAGATCTGGAAGGAATTCAGTTTAGCAATACCTCTTACACTTGCTTTGAAGCTGGTGTTGTTTGGTACAAACGCATTCGGCATATCGATCACCGTATTTTTCACCAGTACATCAACAGAATCAGTAATGGTACAACCGTTTTCTGTAGTAGCTGTTACAAAATAACGGGTATTTACATCAGGGCTTACTTTAGGATTGCTGATCTGTGCACTGCTCAGGCCCGCATCTGGGAACCACTGGAAGTATACACAGTTACCGCCAGGCTCCATAAAGTAGGTCTCACCAGGGTAAACATTGATAGAATCCGGCAGGTTAACCACTGCTTCTGGATGAACGGTAATGGTTACAAATTGTGTATCGGTACAACCTTTGTCACTTACACCCACCAGTCGGTAAGTAGTAGTGGTCGTAGGGCTGGCAACAGGGTTGGCAATGTTGGCATTATTGAGGTACAGGCTTGGTGTCCAGTGGTATTCTGCGGCACCTGTAGCCCCGAGTTGTACGGTATTGCGCGGACAGATAGCCGTATCGCTCTGTGCCATGACTAAGAAATCTCCAGGATTCACAATGACTTGTACGGTATCGGATTTGAAACATCCCTTCGGAGGTTTTACCGAAACCACATACTCCTCAGTTTGGTTGGCCTGGTAGAGATAGTTGGCATCCGTACTGATCACGTTAATATCAGGGAATCTTCTCCACTCGTAAATATAGTTACTGCCATAAGGTAATACCATCGGCTCCAGGCGTACGCTATCATACTGACATACAACGCGGTCCATACCCAGGCTTACAGAATCAAGGATAGGGCGTTTGAATAAGTGTAAGATACGTAAGCTGTCACAACCATTGAAAGCGGCAAATGTATCGATATAAGTACCGGTTTCAGTATAACCGAACAGATCCTGACCAGGACAGATAGAGTCATGCATTTCTGTAAACGGCATTTGTTTTACAAACACACAAACAGTAGTATCGAAGGTACAGCCAAAGTCATTGGTTACGCTGAAGGTGTAACATTTCTGACCGAAGGTATCGATCTCAGCAGTAATGTTAGTACCGTTAGTAGCGATAATAGTAGGGTCATTGTTCCAGGCAGCTGTTACCGCATAGTTCTGGAAGGAGTCCAGGTTAGACTGGAAGCTAGGGTCAAACTCAATACCCCAGAAAAAGATAAATCCGTTATCAGAACCAAGGTTATCGGTGATCTGGATAGTCCAGCTACCGTTCAGCGGACAACCGATAAGGCTGCTGAAGTTCTGGAATGGTTTATACGCGCCCTGTGGCAGAGAGCTACCAGGAGTCAGGCCGGGAGAGGGTACCAGGAAGCCACCTACAGCATTCTGGGTAAGCATGGTGCCCCATGCTGCATTTTGTTTGAATTCGTATGTCCAGCCGATACCCGGAATGTTATCGCCAGGGCCCGGATCGTTAGGGCCGCCCAGGAAGGTACCACCACCACCGGGGTATTCCTTCATCACTGCAGACTGACCGTTAGGACAGATAATTTTCAGCTCCAGGTCACCCAGGTAACTGTGTTCCATATTTACATAAATACGGGAGATGTCTGTAGCCTGAGTAATAGTCGCTGCAGGGTCAAAACAGTCAGCAGTAACGCTGGTCATATAAGATACCCCGCTACCATCCGGCAGGAAGGTAGTATCTGCTACAGGAGGCGCACAGATCTCGCGAATCTTGTCAAAGTTTACTACACCAAATAATTGTACCGTATCTCCCTGACATATAGTATCTCTGGAAGGACGGGTGCCGGCAAAATTCGCTTCATCAGAAATGAATGCTTTCATCGCTTTTACACGGGTACAGATCGCATGCGTATCGGTTACACGCAGCACAACATTATAGATACCTGTAGCGGCATAGTTATGGTTTACGGTTTTGGTATTATAGATCGTACCATCTCCCATGTCCCATTTATAGATCACGTTGGTAGTATCGGTATTAGGAGCAAAGCTCGGCACACCGTTAAAGAAGATGTTCTGACCAATACAGGCTTTTGTCACACGGTTCTGACCGATCTGCATATGCGCCGGTGAGGTGATAAAAGAAATAGAGTCTACACTACATGGAATGAGACAGGTAACGGTTGCTGCAAAACCAGTACTGTTAGTGGTGGCATCGCTCACCATTTTAAAGGTCAGGGCTCCGGTCACATTGCTCGCCGTAATGGTTGGCGGCAGGGTAGTACCCGTATACACGCCCAGCAGTGGGGCAGCAGTAGTAGTACCATTATAGATATACAGGTAGTCCGCATTATTCTCCAGCGAGAAGGCCGAGAATGTGGTGCTGATCTGTGTACCAGGTGTAGCAGGGTTAAAGGTGATGGTACCATTCACGTTATTGGAATAGTTACCTGCTGCACCGCCATCGTCATAAAAATTGACGATACAGTTGCTCACGGTAGTACTACCGGTAGTAGGCATTAATACAGTCGTTTGTGCAAATGCCTGCTGTATAAAGCCGGCACAGAAAACGGAAAGAAATGCAAAAAGCTGTTTATAAAAGTTCTTCATAGTAAACGGGCTTAGGGGTTAATAAAGTTTTTCATTCCTCTGATCATCAGTACCTTGTTGGTACCATCGATCCAATAACCCACATCACCGTAATTAAAAAATGAAAGATTGTATTTCAGCGGATTGAACGTTGCCGGATTGTATACGGCATCGACAGTCAGACCGGGAACATATTTATTGAACACGGGCTGGTTAGAGAGCGCCGGAAATTTATCCATTGCAGTTGCCTGGTCCAGTTCCATAATCTGGATGCGGTCGGTCAATAGCTGGTTGAGCAGGGTCAGTCTTTGCGGGTCCTGGCTCATAAGTGTATTGACATGAGTACCGTAGACAGCAGTAATTTTTGGGTTTACTGCCCCGGTATTAGTCTGTGCTTTCATGGTATAACCGGCTAACATACCGGTACATAGGAGAAATAGTATCTTCTTTTTCATTCAAATAAACTTAAAAAGGTGATCTATAATAGATTATAGACGTGATAAAGTTATAAAAAGTTGGTCGATTTCTTAAGTTTTTATTCTTTTCTTTGTAAAATAATCAGACAGATATTTATGCTTACACTCATCGCCAATATTAAAACGCTTGTACAAGTCAGAGATGAAGCCATTTCCAGGGTATCGGGCCACCAGATGAAATACCTCCCCCAGATCGAAAATGCTTATCTGATATTAGAAGGAGATCGTATACATTCTTATGGACCTATGTCGGCCCTGCCTATGCTGCAGATCAATGAAACGATCGATGCCAGTGGCCGCATTGTGCTGCCTACCTGGGTAGACTCACATACACACCTTGTATTTGCCGCATCGAGAGAGCAGGAGTTTGTAGACCGCATCAACGGGCTGTCTTATGCCGAGATCGCTGCTAAGGGCGGTGGTATTCTGAACTCTGCAGCCAAACTGGCTACAGCACCCGAAGAGCTGTTATATGAGCAGGCAGTAGGCCGGCTGGAGTACCTGATACAACTGGGTACCGGCGCTATCGAGATCAAGAGCGGTTACGGACTGAGCACGGAGAGCGAACTGAAGATGCTGCGCGTGATCCGCAGACTGAAAGAAGATTATCCTCATATTCCTATAAAATCAAGCTTCCTGGCAGCGCATGCTTTTCCGATGGTATACAAAGAAAACCATCAGGCATATATAGATAAGATCATTACCGAAATGCTGCCACTGGTGGCAGACGAGGGACTGGCCGACTATATGGACGTATTCTGCGAGCAAGGCTTCTTCTCTGTGGCGGAGACCGAGCAATTGCTGGAAGCTGGTCTGAAACACGGCCTTAAACCAAAGATACATGCCAATCAGCTGCACCGCTCCGGTGGCGTGCAGGTAGGCGTTAAGTATAATGCCGTAAGTGTAGACCACCTGGAGAGCATGGGTGAGGAAGAGATAGAGGCATTGCGTGGCAGCAATACCATCCCGACTTTACTGCCGGGGGCAGCCTTCTTCCTGGGTATGCACTACCAGCCAGCCAGAATGCTGATCGATGCCGATCTGCCTGTATGCCTGGCCTCAGACTTCAACCCCGGTACTTGCCCTTCCGGTAATATGAATACCCTGCTTACGATTGCCTGTACACAATTGCGCATGACCCCCGAAGAGGCGGTAAATGCACAGACCCTGAACGGTGCTGCGGCTATGGAACTGGAGCAGGAGATGGGCAGCATTTCTGTAGGTAAGCGCGCCAGCCTCATCATTACCAGACCGGTGCCATCGCTGGCATACCTGCCTTATGCTTTTGGCGAAAACCTTATCGAAAGAGTAATAGTATAATATACAGATGATGAACGTAACATTAGCCAACGGTATACAGATGCCTGTACTGGGCCTGGGTGTATGGAAGACGACAGAGGGTGCCGAAGTAGAAGAGGCCGTATCCTTTGCCCTGAACAATGGATACCGGCATATCGATACCGCAACATTATACAGAAACGAAGTGGGTGTAGGCGCCGGTGTGCGCAACAGCAGCATTCCACGGTCAGAAGTGTTTGTCACCACCAAAGTGTGGAACGACGATCAGGGCTATGATAATACCCTGCGGGCTTTTGACCAGAGTCAGCGCAACCTTGATATTGATTATATAGACCTATACCTCGTGCACTGGCCGGTAAAGGGCAAGTACAAAGAGAGCTGGAGGGCACTGGAGCGCCTGTATACCGAGGGTCGTGTCAAGGCCATTGGCGTGAGCAACTTCCTGCAGCACCACCTGGACGATCTGCTGCCATCGGTAGAGATCAGGCCTATGGTAAACCAGCTGGAGCATCATCCATACCTGGTACAAGCATCTTTACAGCAATACTGCAAGGCACAGGGCATACAGTTCGAAGCCTGGAGTCCGCTCATGCAGGGAGGCATTTTCAGCATACCACTACTGGAAACCTTATCGGCTAAGTATGGCAAGAGCATAGCACAGATTGTGCTGCGCTGGAATGTACAGAACGGTATCGTCACCATTCCTAAGAGTGTAACCCCGGTGCGCATAATAGAAAACAGCCAGATCTTTGACTTCGAGCTGGATGCAGCAGATATGCAAGCCATCGACCAGCTGGACAAAGGCCAGCGTGTAGGCCCCGACCCGGATGTGTTTTGTTAATTGAATAATGAATTACTATACATAAATGAAAGGCGGCCGCGAATATTTCGCGGCCGCTTTCATTTATGTAATAATCACTTCGTCATATCGACCGAAGCATCAGCGGAATGGAGCTATCTCCTGATCGCTTGAGGAATAGAGGAGATTTTTCCGGCTACGCTAGCGCACGCGCCCTCGCGTGTGCCTGGATGTAGAATGCAGTTCTCTCTGGTAGGTGTTGTTATAATATATCTATCAACTTTACAAATCCTTTACTGCCACAATAATCAATTGCACTACTATATTTCCAGTGATGGGCTTCTGTTACATAACCTGCTACAACAGGGTTGTGATGCAGGTAGTGCATTTTTTGCTCAAATACAGGTGCGCTAAACAGTTCGATTGGCTTATTATGGTGTTGCCATAACATACGATTGCTAACATTGCTTGTATTTGAAGCAGCACGCTTCATCATCCATAAGAGCCATTCTTTGCGACTCTCACCTGGATGTTCAATAATGGTCTGTTGCAATGTTTTTGATGTATAGGATTTAAAACGGCCGAGTAGCTGATCTGGTTGGCCATTCTCATCTCGGAAGATTAGATGTATATGGCTGGGCATAATGCACCAGCCGAATATCTGCATACCTTTCGATGCGTAAAAATTAAGATTGTCTACAATACATTGATTATAATCTGCTCGCGTAAACAGATCGATCCAATAGACCACTGAAAAACTGACAAAGTATATGCCTTCGCCATTATAAAACTTATACTTTCGGCTCATAGATGTGTTGGTTTAGGGCCTAAAAATAACATATTTTATTATCGACTATCTGTCAGATTGGTTAATGAATATTAAAGGCAAGCACGAGGGTGCCAGCTAGAAACACTCAACTTGCACGTTAGCGCACGCGCCCTCGCGTGTGCCGGTTTGTAGCCATTACCTTTTTATCTGAAATCTATGAGATTGAAGGCACGCGCTGGGAGCGCGCGCCAGCCGAGGATTTCTCCGGTGCCGCTACGCTTGAAATGACGGACACACTCAACTCGTAAGCTAGCGCACGCGCCCTAGCGTGTGCTCTACATACAAACAATAAAGGAGCCGCTCAGGCTCCTTTATTAGTATTACTTATTTATCAATTGCTTTAGCTGCTGCATCATATCGTCCTTCTCTTTGAGCATGCGCTCATAGAGGGCAATCTTCTCTTCATGGAGTTGTACTAACTTATCAATGGGGTGGAAGATTGGGTTATGGTTAACCGCATTCAAAATTGCACCATTATCAAAAGTGTTAGAAATTATATTGATCGCCTGCTCCTCATCAAAGTTTTGAAAGGCCTCTACGGGCAGGTGCATAATGTCTGCAATGCGCTGCAGCACATCCAGCTCGATCGTCTCTTTGGTCTCCAGCACCGATACCCGCTTCTGGTGCCAGTCCTCGCCCAGCTCAAAGGCCAGTGCATCTTGCTTTAGACCCAGCATCTCGCGAAAGCGCTTTACGTTGCGGCCTTCATGTATTTGTTTGTGTGGCATAGTTATATTTTTCATTGGTTACAAATGTACGGTTTTGATCTATAATTTACAGTATATGCAATGGTCTAAAATATACCGTCATGCAGCTAAATTATTCCTGTTGTGCCTTTTTTATACCTGAGGTTATGGGCAGCTTTGTATCTATACTAAAACACTACTTTATGGCAAAGAAACCTAATGTCCGCGCAGCGCGTAAGCCCCGCATGGTAAAAGTATATGAGGGCAGGGCTGTAAGCGGTATGCGCTGTACTTATTACCCGCAGATAAGGATCAGCGGCAAGTGGCTGGCCGATTGTGGCTTTGCTCCCGGCCAGCATATACAGATTGCTCCCGGTAAGCAGCGGCTGGTTATACAACTGGTCAATGCGCCCGCTACAGACCAGAATGCCGCCGCAGCTAAGCTTAATGCAGTTGCTGAAAAGCTACCTGCTGCCGTAAGAAAACCTGGCCGGCGCGCTAATGTGCCCTATGTGACGGACAAAAAGCAAAATGAAGCTGTAGCAGAACTTACTACACCCGCCGAAAAGCTTAATAGCATTAACCAAAAACCTCAATCCCATTCTGGTTTGCAGTGGCTGGATATACCTTTTTTCTAAGCGCGCGCAGCTTTTTGAGACATGCAATTAAGCAAAAAGTCGCGTCGATGTAGCTTTTTTTCGGGTTCATTAAGCTTTTGTCTACCCTCTATTTTGCTTTGTTGCGGCTTCATTTAGGTTTATACCGCGTTCATTTAGGTTTTTATCAGATTCTATTAAGGTCTGGGGTATCTGCCCCCTGCTCTGGGGTGGGTGGGGTAGCACTGCCGGGGCGGTAGTTAAATCGTTCTTTGAGGTGCTGGTGCACCGCCTTGCTGCCGGGCATACCGGCTATGCTTGCTGCCTCGGCTATGCGATATACACTCAGCGCGGTGGTATAGGCTTCACTACCAGCCAGTATACGGGTGTCTTCTATACGCTCCGACAACTGCCGGCATATAGCACTCAGCTCCTCTAGCTGATGAAAGAGATCCAGGTCGTTTTGCATCATATCTATAGATAGAAATGCGGGGAAGAGCTGCGGGCTGTTACGCAGGGCAATGGCTGCATCTTCGGTAAAGGTCTTGTTGTTGACATTGATCTTGGGCAGGCCCATGCGCTCGGCTGGCGTAAGCCCTACGAGGAAGGGCAGCTGTGCCTGTATGGCTGCAAAGAGCGTTTTTACATTGGCCAGCTGATCGCTGGTCATTACGGCATTTACACGGTTGTTATTGATTCCTGACATAAGTTTTGAATTTAGAAAGTGAATAAATATGACCTCTAAATTAATCGCTCACTCCTGCAAACACTGCAGCCCTGCTACTAACTTTTGTACTGTTTTT
>Ga0256908_1000024_pt1 | contig 140809 bp, 125 predicted proteins | sample MC6MC0761MT_FD_186331 | JGI IMG/M metagenome (GOLD analysis project Ga0256908, IMG submission 186331) | Metatranscriptome of enriched soil aggregate microbial communities from Iowa State University, Ames, United States - MC6-MC0761-MT... | ecosystem: Environmental > Terrestrial > Soil >... | reverse complement strand
TTTTATTAAATATTACGACTAATACTTAGTTTTTGATAATCGTTTGGGTACCTGTCTTTTCTCCATTAATGAAGGTGTTTAAAAAATAAGTGCCGGCAGGCAGCTGATCTACATTTTCCATTCTGATAGTATGCGTGCCGCTGGGTCTATTTTCAGTATGCTGGTTTAAGACTGAACCCCTGATGTCTACAATCTGCAGGGTAATCTGGCTGCTTTCTTTTAAACTGAAGCTATTATTGAAGCCATGCGAAAAGGGATTAGGGTAAGCAGGTGTATTAATTGTTCTGACGATGGTATTGGCTTTATGCTGCTTACATTCTTCATATGGCGTTTTGGCAATCGGCTGCCCTCTGAAAGCATTTGTGGTAGCAAAGTCATGGAAGGCGTGGTGAAGGTGGTAAGTCCCACTGTTCAATACTTCAGTAATATAGGTAGTGTACAGGTAGGAAGGTACCATTATAGCGTCACTCATTTTACTAAATGCAACTCCGTATCTGGTATAAGTCCATGCAGCAACACTGCTAGGAAGTCTGTAATATTCATTTGGTGTTGTAGGATTAAGCACATTTAGGTTTTCATCAAACTCCTGGGCCAAATAATGAGAGTCACCACCATTATACGGACTGTACCATGCAACCATAACCCTTCCGGACTGGCCTGTCAAGGCACCATCACCATAGTGAATAGTAGGGGTTCTTGCCTTCCAATAAGGTACCAGGTCGGGGTTGATTATTTCAGTAGTTGGAGTTCCCGATGCAAAGTGATTTATGAATCTCACGTATACTCTAGCACCATCTGTATAAGTATAAGCCCAGTTTTCATTGCTATAGTGATCTGGGCAATCTATTGTAAGGTTTGATATGTCTGCTGGCGCAGTATTAATGTCTTCGATTTGCGGTGTCAAGTTAATTGTATTTCCAAATGGGATAGCCAATACCTGGAGCCATGGAAGGACTGATTCTGTTATCTCGTTGGTATTTCTGTTTTTATACACAAAGTGTAAATTTAAATCTGGGGTACTGTGACTGAACGCAACGTCTGGCCCCATTTCATCCAAAGTTCCTGCAAGCTGTACCGTACCACTCCAATTCCCGCTATCACATACCATTGTTTCTATGCCGTTACCGGGATTCTCCCAGACAATAACGACGCCATATCCTAGGTGGCTATCCATCCGGATACGCCCGTAGGAAGAGGATGAAGAGAGTGGAATAGTAGATACTTTAGTAAACGGGCTGGATGCCGGGCCATTGATCCGGTAAATGTCAAGCTGATGACCGGTTCCAAATTCATAATAGGCTACCAGCAAAACATTCTCGCCGTAGTTATTATCATACACCATACCCACCTCAAGATCAGCAACTGGTTGAGCATATTGGATCTTGCCAGTCGCGAGTGAGGCAATTGGTGTACCGGGTGTACCTGGAACAGAAAAACAATAAGTGACTTCGCTGTTCGTCAGACCCGGATCGTTTGTACTCCAACTGCCTACATACAAATCTGTCATTCCAAATTGGACAGTATTGATACCCCTCTGAGAATAGCAGGCTGTCATTTCTGGTCTTGCACCTGCGAATATACCATTTAGGAAAGAAGGCGCAGCCGGAGGAATAAAGGTTTGAGCAGTTACAGAAAGTGAATTTACTGATAAGAACAGAATGGGAAGGGAGAACTTAAATCTATTCATGAATTTCTTTTTTTTGATTACATATTTTTTTGAGAAGAGCAATTTATTGAAGTATATAATAACACAAATGCTCAAGGTGAACGGTTTAATATAGCAGGTCTCGTCATGTTTTGGTTATATTAAAGCAAACTTTATATTCTCGAATTTGTGAATACGGAAGTGTATTAAACAAGACAATAAAATAACTGAGGTGGTTGGAATGCTTTGGAATATCAAACTTTTATAAAAAAGCCTGATATAATTTAATGAAATATTCTCTTATGCCATCTAATGGTATTGTTAGGATATATTGCCCTTGTGGAAAGGAACTGCCTTCAATTTGCAAGTGTTTTCTCCTTTTTAAATACTATCCATTTATCATAGACCACCTTGTTCTGCAAATCGATTACTATGACGCGCACCTTTGTGTCTTTTGAGATGTAAATGCAACAGACCAATCATTGGATGTGAAAATTGGCGCAGCCCTGAATAGAATATTGGTCTATTGTATGATTTGAACTTACCTGTGCTTTCCATCTGCTGGCCAATGTCCTTGGCCGGCAACCAAGCTATTAGAACCATAGCAATATAGGACATACAATTATTGGTTGGCAAATAAACATGATGGCAATCTGATAAATGACTGGCTGGTTAAAAACGATACTTGCTGATGATGTCGTGTCAGGAGATAATAAATACTGCCAGGTATAATATACTCCGGGCATGTTCAAGGGACTATTAAAATGTCAAATTCCTGTGGCTGCAGGAGGATATTGAAATAATAAATTGGAGGATTACAGCGCTCACAGGTACAGTCAGTTTAGGCCAAAGCTTACTATCAGGATGGTCACCACTTGCAAATGCATTGAGCGGCATTGCTCTCCTCCCCAATTGCATATACTTTTGCTACTCGTAAAATGACAATAAGAATTGCAAAAAATAATTATCACTTCTGTTAAATATAATTTATATATTGCGACATTGATTTTTATGAATAGCAAAGTGCTTCTGGTTATGGAAAAGTTATACGCTCTGTGCTGGAACTGTTTGCAGTATTTTAAAGAATCGAACTGTGAGTTTCTTATTATAGTTGATTGCAGGAAGCTTTATATTATATAGAGTAAAAATAACTAAGCTTACTAAGCAAAACGAATAGCAATATTCACCAAATAGCTTAGTCAAATGGCTACTTAAAACAGGTTATATTATTGTCTCATCTTTTAAAGATTAATCTATGATTTCAAAATTACTTAAAAGTGCCGCCTTGACCTTATTGATTTCAGGATCAGGAGTTCTTGCACAAGCGCAAACATTTGTTCCTTCAGTCGCACATGAAACCGTATTTAATAATCGCGACGTATTTTACTCAACTGACATCTCAAATTTCTCATTTAATAACACCATAACACCTACTGCCTGGGGAGATGTGGATGTATATCTTGCTGGCTGGGGAACAGGCTTTGGCGAAGTAACCGTACAGTTCACAAAGCCTGGTGATCCTACCAATGTTTTATACCAAGGTAGTCTGTCTGGTTTACAAGGTATTTATGATGATGGATCACATCTGCAGGTAGGGGCCGTTTATAATGCCAACACGGGTAATATTCAGATACTAGTTGCATATCAATGGGTAGGTATTAAAGTTGATGTATTTGATATCACTACTTCCCTTACAAACCCCGTTGTCTATAATTCTACTATTAATTTAAGTCCTCAAACGCAGCTTTACTTCGATCACAGAGTCCGTATGGATTGTGACAGCCGGGATTTAAAAGAGGTTGCTCTCGTATGGGATGACCTAGGCACAGGACTAAAAACAATTGCCTGTTATAATGGCAACTGGGGCAATGTTCTTGATTTAGACAATACATATGGTGAAGCTGGGCCCGATATAGCACTTTCCAAAGTAAACGGAAAACCTATTGTTCGATATGTTCATCATGATGCTCCCGGAAACAAAATTACTACTTCGGTATTAAAATTTACTGACTTATTAGGTGGTGCTACAGGTACTGTTACACCGGCTATTGAAGATATTAATTACATCAGTGTTCCGATAAGTTCTTACCTGGTATTAGATAGTAAAGATGAAGATGAGGCACAAAACTGGGCTTACACTTATACCGACCTTGATGCTAAAGAAGTATTTGTTCGATTTATTGATAACAATTCTGGAATGTCCCCGACTACCGTAAGTGTCAATACAGGTGTATTGGGAAATGCTTCGATATTTGGACAATATAATGTTTATACCCCAACCTTACACTATGGATCTAGAGGTGTAGAAGGAGGTGAAATTACTGTCGGGTGGTATAATTCAGATGGAAGCTATAATGGATATATGGCATTGATCATGACTCCTGATGGTACAGGATTGATCAGTGATGCTGATTACCTGGAACTACCCAATGCTCTTACATCAAATCCTTACCCTAATCTGCCAAAATCAGGGATTGCCTTCAGTAAAGGGGATGCAGATATTACTTCAAATAGACACATATATACTGTTTATTATGATTATGATGACATTAACAATGTCAATAAGCTTCATCACGCTTATCATACTCTGGGACTGACACAATTTAAAGATAATATGCAGTTTGATTTCAGTCAGTTAAAAGCATATCCTAATCCATTTTCAGATGTATTAAATACTTCGGTTACCCTTAAAGAGAAGGGGACTGTAAGACTGGAACTGCTTGATATTACTGGGCGTCTGGTATCACAATACGAAACGATTGTAGAAAAGGGAACTTATCCTATGCAACTCAATGGATTACAAAATGTTATTCCAGGTACCTATTTCCTGAAGGCTAATATTGACGGTAAGACCGTAGATACAAGGGCTGTAATTAAAAAATAAGCTGCTCACGCCTTCTGAAATTGGAATAGATATTTGAAATCTTTAATTGTATTTAGGTAGTTGAGCACCTGTCTAATTTGATATTTCCATTAGGGTTAACACATAATGACCTGGATTATGAAAATCATAATCTATAGTTGGTTTAAATTTAAAAGACCGGGGATATTGCTCCCCTGCCCAAAAAATAAACGGATTATAGGTGCGAATTTTCGGAACTTTCAGAACCATATTTTGAGCGTTTGAACTCCCCCTCGAATCCTCATGTAACTGGTTCGAAGTTTCACTCATTCTCCTTACAAAAGAGCAAGCAGTAATGCTTGCTCTTTTTTCGTGCATATAAAACCCTGAGAGTACTCAATATGTATTTAAGTGGTACCTTTAAACTGCAATTAAAATTTACATTATGCCCGTTATCAATCCGCACATTAACTTCAACGGAAATGCAGAAGAAGCATTTACATTTTACCAATCTGTATTTGGTGGAGCATTCGCAAAGATTGTACGCCTAAAAGATATATCAAGCGCTGAGTTCCCCGTATCAGAAAAAGATGAACATAAAATCATGCACATTGCTCTGCCTATCGGTAAAAACAATATGCTGATGGGAAATGATGTCCCTGAATTTATGGGAAAGGTTAATGAGCAGGAGAACAGAAGTAAAATTGCTGTAAGTGCAGAAAGTAAAGAAGAGGCTGATCATATATTTAACGGACTTTCGGCAGGCGGAGCCGTAGAAATGCCTATTGAAGATAGTCCCTGGGGCACCTATTTTGGTATGTTCAGAGATAAATATGGCATTGAATGGATGGTCGAATTTGATCCGACAAACGCAGGTAAAGTCTAATTGAAGAACAAGGAATGGCTATGGCTGTTGATGAGAACAATAAGCGGTCCGTACTGTACAGATCGCTCAAAATGGCCTTATAAATCCGGCGTTAAGAAAATCATTGGCTCGGTCGATAGAGTCGGAAACCACTGTCTGAGCGCAGCGAGTCTGGTTTGCGACCGACCGACACATTGATTTTTAGCCAGGGATTTATACAGCCTTGATTTTTTGGCGGTACCTTTTGCATCAAGGAAAAAGGTAGCTATAACAATAAATGAAACTAAAGGCAATACAAACCTTTAGTTCCGGCAAGGGGATACTCAATTTTATTTATGTACAAAGCAAAAAAGCACTTATTAAATAAGTGCTTTTTTGCATCTGATTGTAGGAATTACAACTTTATCTGCTACATTCTCTAAATTTTTTCCTTACTCCTTAATCACCTTTTCCACGATCACATAATCTTCACCGGCGTATTGCACGCGGATTTTTACATAATACACACCAGAAGCAAGATGAGCAAAATTCACCACCTGTTTTTTGCTGCTTGCAGTTTGTTCCGTTTGCAGGACCTGACCGAGCATGTTCATCAGCTGTATTGCTTTGAATTCGCCTTTATGTAGTTCGACAGTAAGGCTGTTCTGCACAGGATTAGGGTAGAAGGTCAAACCTAGATCCATAGCGACTTTCGGAATGCTATTCGTTGAGGTAACGATCACCTGGTTAGACTGATAAGTTGGCGCGGTGAAACACCCCTCTACGTGCAGTATTGCGTACACTGTATCCGGGATAGCCACGGCATTTCGGGTATAGGTATTGTTCGGGCTTTGCTGTTGTAGCAATAATTGATTGTTTACATACCAGTCTAAGCTATACACGCTTGTCCCGGATACCGCAGCAGTATATACAACCGGCGAACCCTGAGGTGCATTACTTGCAGGGCTAGCGGTAACAATAATAGCAGCCGTAATAAGGGCTTCCACATCTGCGGTAATCGCATTGCTGAGTACCGGGCTTGTTGTGCTCAGACAAGGAGCATTGCTGGTCAGTTCGCAAGTAATGATATCCCCATCATTAGGCATATAATCAAAAATCACACCACCACTACCCGCATTATTACCATTTACTTTCCACTGGTACACCGGAGTCGTGCCTCCATTAGTTGCGGTAGCAGTATAGGTTACCTGCGCACCGGCACAGGAAGTGGGATTGTTGCTTGCAATAACCACAGCCGGTGTAACAGTTGGCGTTACGTGCATGATAATGGCATTGCTGGTATCGGCAGTCGGATTAAAACAATCGCTATTGGTCAGGATACAGGTCACCGTATCTCCGTTGGCCGGAGTATAGCTGTAAGTGTTTCCAGTAGCCATATTCGCACCATTTACCCGCCATTGATAAACAGGATTTGCGCCCTGGTTACTTATTGTAGCCGTATAACTTACACTGGTGCCGGAGCAAATATTATTAGCACTCTCTGCAATGCTGATCGTTGGTGTCGGGCAGGGTTGGAAGTTGCTGCCATGTGCATAGAAAGTAGCAAGACTGTTAAAGTTGTTCACCGTAATACTCACTTTCCAGTATCCATTCTGAAAGCTTACAGAGTCCGGTGTCAGTACTGCGGAGCTACTGCCCAGGCCATTGAGACTGGTCAGTTTGGAGAAATATAAATTACCTAAAGTCTGCGCAGAGGGGTTCACTGCGATTTGCTGCGCCGCCGGGGCCGATACATTGTAAGCGGCCCAGTCCGAAGGACTGAAATAAAAGCTCAGGGCTACATTGCCGGTTGGCGCCGTAGCAGCGTTCAGTGTAAAGCTCCTGCCTACATGCCATGGCCCATTGGTACCTGCCTGTTGCGGGGCTCCTGTGGTAAGGCTAACCGTAGTATTGCCCAGGATATTACTCAAGGATTTGATCGTTGCCAGTCTGCTACAGCTGCCGTTATTAGCGATCACCGGAAAGTTGCTGCCAGCGCCGAAAAAGCGGGAACCGCTTACAGTGGTATTGGCTGGTATTGTACCGGGATTTACCACTACAACTGCACTGTTACTCGTGTCTGCACAAGCGCCGTGCGTCAGTGCCACACGATAAGACCCGGCTTCGCTCAGCAAAGCAGCCGGAAGATTGAAGGAGTTGGAGAAGGAGTTGTTGGCTACAGGACTGCCATTATGCAGCCACTGGTAGCTTTGCGCATTGGGGCTCTGCATTTCTAAATTCACGATAGCACCTTCACATACCGTAAAGCCGGCGGGCTGTAGGGATATGGTTATAGCAGGATCAATCACGACAGGGCCCGCAGTATTCAGGCTCACAGAACCTGCAGAGACTACGCGGATTTTGTAATTGCTACCCGCGTTGGTGCCTGCAGGGATCGTCGCGGTTATAGGTGATGCTGTACCACTGCCGATGACTACGGGTGCGGTAAAGCTTCCTGATGCATCAGAACGCTCAACAGTATACGTAGTGGTCGTTGCTGCATTGGTATTGAAAGATACCTGGAATGTATTCGCACCTGCATTACAGAAAGACGAATCGCTGCTGGTGACATTGGTAATCTGTGTAGTCGGGACAATGGTTGTACCAGTGATGAGGATATTGTCGAAACGGGAATTACCGGCAGGGGCTACCTGGGTGCCTGGCGATACGCTGTTCAGTGAGGTCGTAGATATTCTGATGTATGCAGTCGCTACATTGTTTAACGCTGCAGGCAGGGTAAAGCTTTTGTGAAATCCGGATAAGTACGTTGCCGCGGTCCAGTCGCCATTTACAGAAGCCGTTTGCTGGAAACTTCCTGCAGGCAGATCGGTGAAATTGGTGCCATCCGTACTATAAGATACTTTAAAGTCGAGCGGGCCGTTACCACTGGCGCTACCTTGTTCAAAGCCAAGCTGGATGCTGGATTTACCCACAGTACTTACCTGGAATTGTATGTAATCTCCGACGGTGGTCCAGCGGTTGAGGTTTAAGGATTTGCCCGTACCATTACCCGCATTGGCATAGGTAGCCGCGTAGGCTCCGTTTTGGTGCAAGCTGGTCAGGTTACCATTACCTTGTTCCGGGGTGATGGGACCGTATGCATTGGGTGGGCTGATTAGTGTTTGTCCCGAGCGGCTTTCGAAAGTCCAGCATGCAATCGTATCAGTCTGAGCCGCCGCCAGGTAAGGGCTTACACTGATTAATATGAAGAGTAGAAATTTATAGTAGTTGAACATTGTTTTATTATTTAAAAAATTACGGTACTTAGATACGCTCAATAGATAAAAATGTAAAGGGATATTTTTTTATATAAAAAGATTACACAACCTCTGTAATAGAGGTTGTGTAATCCGTTAAAACAATATGGTTTCGGAATACCTTATTGCTTAGTGAATTTTACTGTTTTGATTAAAGTATTGTTCGCAGCGCTGCGTACCTGAGCCATATAGGTTCCGGCAGCCAGACGGCTTACATCAACCGATGTAGTATTCGCTGCATTGATCAGTTGCTTGCCTTCGATGCTGAAGATGTTTACGTTTACTGCTTCCTGAGCTACAATGTTCAGTACATTGGTAGCCGGGTTAGGATAAACATTGATCTCATTATTTACCTGGATCATTGCCTTCTTAGACAGGTAAGATGCAGAACCGGTAGCTGTGATATCAATCGCATTCACCTGTAAGGTACCGCCATTAGCAATCGGGCCATAACCGTAGATCGCAAATTCAACCTGGTTTGTATTCACCAGACCAGTCAGGAAAGACATGTCAGGGTGTGATAATACAGTTGAACTGTAACCACAATCATCAGCCTGTATGCTTAACTCACCACCATCGTACCAGAAGCTACCATCTAAGTTATAGGCCAGACGGGCTTTGGAGATACCAGAGTTAGAACGACGCAGTGTAGCGTAGAAACCAGTGATATCGATTGGAGTTGCGCTTCCGATATTTAACATGAATGATACGTGAGGACCTAAGTCAGAATACGTCATCAGACCGTCTTTTTTCAGACCGCTTAAACCGCCGTTGGTACATTTCTGAGCAGTGTCGAAACCTACATTCGCTAAAGGAGTAACGGTATAACCGCTTGCTGCGTTTACGGTAGTGCTTTTACCGTTTTTACCGATGTATGCTGCAATGGTGTTAGGGTAAACAACATTGATCGTATCTCTGCTGCGTGCAGTACATCCGTTAGTGGTTTTGCTGTAAGTGAATACGGCATCACCAGGGATGTGTGGGGTTGCCGCACCGCTGATGCTGTCGATAGAGGCTACGCTGGTATCGTTGCTGCTCCATCTGCCACCGCTAACCGGTGCAGTGATGGTAACCGGTGTACCGATATACAGGAAGTCAGGTGCAGTGAATGAACCCAGGCTACCTGTACTGTTTACGTTCACTGTATCTGCAGGAGAGAAAGCAGATAAACCAGAAGCAGAACAGGTAGTTTTTACACGGTAATAGTTGATCGCAGGAGCGACACCGGCAACGAGTGTACCTGTGTTGTAGGTAGCATTAGTCGCACCAGAGATATCAGTGAAGTTAACGTTGTCCGTAGATTTCTGCCATTGGTAGGAAATGCCAACACCAGCAACACCAGCAAAGTTTAACCAGCGAGAACCCGTATCACAGATGTTCACCACAGAAGGTGTAACGGTACCTGTGGCAGGTGTACCCGCACATGGAGTGGAAGTCGTGATTGTACCATATACCTCCAGGCTGTTCAGTTGGAACGTGCCATATTTGGTAGCAGTATTATACGGGAACACGGCTACTTCTAAAGTACCGGTAATGCCATTCACTGTTGGGTTTGCACCATTCAGGGTGAAATCCCATACATTAGAGTTCGCACCACAGCTACCACCTCTGCTTTGCACCACATCTCGGTTTTCATCGATCCATGGACCACCGTTTACACGGTAAGCAATACGTGCTTTTTGTGCAGAAGAATCTGACTCGCGTGTTTTCGCAGAAATGCGGGTAATGTTTAAGGCTTTACCGGCATCAGGTGTCAGCACATAAGAAATGTACGGACCCGTAGCGCTGTTATACGCCGTTACAGAAGGCAGAATGTTCAGCCCGCTTAAGCCACCTGAAGCACAAGGCGTAGACGGTGTATCTAATGTTGTGAAGTTATGGGCGGTTAAAGCACCGGCGGTTTCACCTGCAATGGTGATTACATTGGTATTGCTGCCGTTGTAACCTGCATACAGTGCCAGTGTATTAGGCCATACTACATTCACATTAGTGGTAGCGGCGTTTTCACAACCAGAAGCCTCAACAGTGTACTTAATTACAGCTGTACCACCGCTTACGGCAGTCACCAGACCAGATGCATTTACCGTAGCTACGGACGTGTTGCTGCTGCTCCATACACCACCAGGAGTGGTATTCGATAAAGAAGTAGTTTGGCCGATTAACAGTGGAGTGCTGCTGCCACCTGAAATCGGGTTAACCGAAGGAAGAGCATTAACCGTTACCATTTGCGCATTGGAATTGGCAGATAAGCCCGAACCTGCACAGGTGGTCACCATGCGATAATAACCGGTGGCAGATACATAGCCTTTGTAGGTAAGACCAGTAGCACCAGAGATGTTGGTCCAGCTGCTACCGTTCGGGGAAGATTGCCATTGGTAGCTGATGCTGGTGCCGCTTGCGCCACCAGCCAGGGTGAATAATACAGAATCAGCACCACAAACAGCAGTCTTATTACTGCTTACTGTACCGGCTACAGGTGTGCCGGAACAGCCAGTAGTGTTGGTTCCGTCAAATACCCCATTGGAAGGGACACGGTTCGTACCGCCAGCGGCAGATGCGTTGGCCATTTTCAGTTTGATCTGCAGGGTAGCCTTGTTATCACAGGCCGAAGGAAGTGTAAACGTTTTTAATGCACAGCTTGTATTTACAGTGTAACTATCCACCAGTACATCGCTAGCACCGATGTTGTAATAAACATAACCTTTAGTAGGTCCGGTGCCTGATGAAGTGGTATTGAAATTCATAGTGATGCCGGAGAATCCGGTTGTGTTCAGCGAGTACGTCCAGTATCCGTTGTTGGAGGTCCAGCCGCTTGCGAAAAAACCATTTACGCAAGAAGTGGTGGCAGTAGTGGTCTGTGTACAGCTTACTGTACTGTTGATGAGCGTCGCTGAGGCCGTCAGGGCAGAAGTCAGCATCATGAATGCTGCTCCGGCAATAACTTTCAGTTTGGACAGGCGTGTACCTATCGTTCGGGTTTCGGCAGTGTTTTTTGAGGACACTGAGGGAGATTTTGCAATCAATCCCGTGTTTGAGTTCATCATTTTTGGGAAATGTTTTAGGTATTGCAAAAATTGACTATATATGTTACGTGCTCGTTAATATCAGGTGAACTAAAAATTAACTCAATGATTTATGAATTAAAATGCAGTGCTGGCAGGGCTATAAATTTTTCAGAGGAAGTACGGTGTGTTTTTTCGGGTTTTTCATTTTGCTGCTTTATACAAGAGTTTCCTATCATGTATAAATGATCTTTTATAGTTGCTTAAAGCTTTGATGGTATTGGCTTTTGTGTTGTTTCTGTTGATGGATTTATGAAGCTGAAAAGAGTGCATTTATTGAACGAATCAGCATTAAGTATAAAAGCAGAAATAAATAATACTTATAAAAGTGATTTAATAAATATAATATAAAGAACATATTCGGTTAATACAGGACGGCTACTTTAGCGGGCAAAACATTGTTGATTTTTTATAATAAATTTTATGAGATATATAATGATTGCATTTTGCCTGTTTTTTTGCTGCCTGGAAACAGTAATTCAGGCACAGATACCACTGACCGGTAATACCTGGAGCGGTTATGCCGATGCCTACCCGCATGGTAATTTTACTACTGTACCCAACGGTTCGGGAGTCGTGTTTTCTCAGTGGAGGAGATATAATAACAGCACGTATCAGAGTGCCACAGACGGGTACAATTCCGAGAACCTTAACGGCAACCCTGTTGGCTATATAGCCGCCTATATCAAAACAGATGCGAATACATCTTTAAACCTTACCCAGGTCTCAATCGTTGCCCGAAGGAGCACGACCGGACCTACCTATTTCAGAGCATATTGCTACTTTCCGACCACAGGTGTACTCAGCCTGATGGGGGTGGGTTATCTGAACAGCACCAATAATGAAACGGTTACTTTTCCGACCAATTATTGTATCCCTGCCAATGATAGTGTGGAGATCAGGCTGGTGATGGGAGGGGCAACCAGTACTGGTGGCACTTTCAGAGTCGTGAATGGCACTTCCGTTTCCGGCACCACCAATTCCTCCTGCAATGTGCAGAGTGTTGTGATCAATCCGCCGGCTACCGTTTGTATCGGTGAGGATGCCGTGATTTCCTTAGCCACTGCACCGGGAACCTCAATCGTGTACAATGTCAACAACCAGAATATACTCGGTCAGTTAATACTGGATACAGTGGTCACTAACAGTTCCGGTAATGCTGCTATAACACTGCATAATGTTACCGGAGATTCCACTGTAAAGATCATCAGTGCCTTTAAAAATCCTTGCTGCGCAGTGAATATTATACAGGAGATCTTTATCACACCCCATCCTGTAGATACCCCTTTGTTTACCCAGCTTGGGCCATATTGCAGTGGTTCTGCTATTACCTTACCAGCAACTTCTGCTAACGGTATTAGTGGTGTCTGGAGTCCGGCTATTAATAATACCGCAACGACCACTTATACCTTCACGCCTGCAGCCGGACAGTGTGCGATCGGAGGACAGTCCATGACGATACAGATCAGTCCTGCACTGACCGGAACAGAAACTGCCACGATCTGCTATGGTCAGTCGTATACTTTCAATGGAATTAGTTATACCACAAACAATAACACTGCCACAGATACGTTTCCCGGAACCGGTGGTTGCGACAGCATCGTTACCTTAAACCTGACGGTGCTCAATCAGGCACAACCTTTGGTGGTTAAATTAGAGGCCTGCAAACAGCTTAATTATAACAATCACGTATATACAGAAAGTACTGTACTGAATGATACCCTACACTCTGTGTTGGGCTGTGATAGTATTTACCGGGAAACGAGAATTGTTATTCATAATAATGATGCGACCCTGGTTCAGATCGATACAGCAGGCTGTGATGCAGTCTGGGTAAAGGGTGTACGATATACAGCATCGACTATTGTGACCGATACTTTTTATAATATTTTAGGTTGCGATAGTTTGTATCAGCAATATAATATAACCGTGAACAGGTTCAATATGCAGTATACTCTGGAGCCAGAAGAACCTTATGAGGGCGAACCTTTTCTGATAAAAATTACTGATGCATTTGAGGGCGATTTTGAAGTGCTTGGCTGGTATCCCGAAGACCTGTTTGTGTCATCCTTTGCAAAGCAGCAAGCTTTATCGCTGAACGAAGACCAGGAGATAAAAGTTCTGGCGCGCTCACTTGCAGGCTGTGATGATAGTGTACTTATTCCGGTTAGACTTAAAGCTTACAGTAAAGATGTAATAGTGCCGAATGCATTTACCCCAAATGGCGATGGACGAAATGATGTATTTGTGCCGAAACTGAGGCTGGATCGTGCGTACAGCACTTCCGAATTCAGGGTATATAACCGGTACGGACAAGTAGTACATTCAACCGCCAATATGAACAGTGGCTGGGATGGCACCTCAAATGTGAATGGAAAACCACTGGAGCAGGGGGTGTACTGGTACAGTATTTCCATTATATTTTTAGATGGTACGGTGAAGAAATTTGCGGGAGAGGTTACTTTAATCCGCTAGAAGAGTGTAGACACACCCTTTTGAATAAATATGACAAAACCCGCTCATCGAGCGGGTTTTGTCATATTTATAGCATTGTATTTCCTGTATGTAAATTTGCTTTCCGGATTTACAATATTGTAATCTTTCCTTTATGGATTTTTCCGTTTGCTTCCAGTTGATAGTAATAGATACCTGGTGCTAATTCGGAAACGTCAAGACTAGCCTCATTCTTACCATTTTGCTGAATGAAGGACTGCTGTAATACGCTTTTGCCTAATGTATTACTGATCTGTAACTTTGCAGCACTTTCCGGGGTATTACCTGCAGACCAGGTAAAGTTGATCTTGTTCTGTGCCGGATTAGGGAACACCTGCACAGCATCCATTTCACGGTCAAGAAGTGTTACACCAGAGTTCCAGTAGTTACCGGGGAATCCGCCATCGATAATTCTGAAATAAGAATAGCGCTCAATAAGGCCGCAAGGTGTTGTATTAACGCCTAGGGTGACTTTAAAATAAGTATTGTTCTTAATCGCATTATAGTTAGCTAAAAACCAGCCATTAGGTACAAGTGTATTGAAGTTGAAATTATTAAAAGGAGTTAATTGAGTAGAGTCAAAAGACATACCTCCTGCAACCGGATTTCCTGTATTGTCGACCTGCTGTACCTTCAAAGTATAATTCTGAATAGTAAGATCTCCTGAAGGAGTAAACGTTGACTGCTGAATGCCTGCAGTAAGCGCTCCCAACCAGCCATCTTTACAGAATACAGCTGTTGCCGGCTGTGTGAAAGGACTAGAAGAGGCTAGCTGACTGGCGGTAACCACTCGGTTCTGAGCGGTACAGCTGGATGGTCCTTGCATTTTGAAGTCAGCTACCAGTCCGGCTCTGCGAATGTTGAATGTTTGGGTGATGGTCGAAGTCGTACAACCATTGTTGAACGTCAGTGTAAATCGTACGCCGCCTGTATAGCTGCTCAGGCCGAACAGGGATCCTACATTAACACTTCCCGGAGTCTGCGGAGCGCCCAGCGGATTGCCGGTTGTTGCAATAGGTAATCCTACGGCTGTAAACGTATTACCCGATACCGTTCCTTTTTGCAGCGTAATGCCTGCTGTAGTAATATAACCACCAGCATCGAAATTGATGATCATCGGTGCATTGTCGCACAGGATTACATCAGGGATTACCGGGAGGTTATTTTGTGATATACCATTCAGATTATAGCTTGGAGACAGGGTGTAGCCTTTAAACGTTTCCCCATCTATCTGTGACTGAATTTTATATCCGAATCCACCATTAGAATAAGTATTGATGTATACCTGTGTCGTACCGTTTATTTTTACGGGCGTAAGGGTACTGTTGGTAATGTTCAGTGTATACAAGGCTCCTGCGGTCATATTATCCCCCAGGCCTGTATTCGGATTAGTGGCCATATACAATTGATTGTCGCGTCCGCGCTCTATTTCTGTAAAGCCCCAGCTTAACTCTGAGGTGGTCGGTGGCAGGCTAACTGTTGGGAAGATATTATTATATGACAGATCAGATAATTTTACATAGCATACATTACCCGCGGCAGGACCACTTCCGTGCCAGCTGATGTACACACGGTCATCGCCGCCAGGCATGGGCACAAACTCATACCCATGAATATGCCTGCTTGTTGTAGCCGGAAAATTTGTAGTGAGTTCGGTAACCGGATAGCCTGCAGTGAACAGGTCTACACACCATACCTTGCCAAAATTGCGATCGCTGAACAGTAAGTAGCGGCCGCTCGGACTTACTTCCATCTGGTTGTACGTCTCAAAAGTACTTACACCTATGGATATATTGCGCAGGTGTTGTACCGCACCAATCACTCCGGTTAAAGATATACTGAACGACTTCAGCGCATTGTTCTTGGCATCATAGAAATATACAATCCTGGTGCCATCAGTTCTTACTGGTCCAACTGCTACCGTATTGGAGAACTGATCGTCCGATTGTTCCGAAAACAGGGCAACACTATCTGTTTGTACAATTGCAGTAGCACTGGTAGCGTCCAGTTTGCGCAGCAGCAGTGTACTATTGGCCGGGTAGTGATTCAGTGCCCATTCTACAGAATAGAATTGTTTACACAGGCCCGTTACCGGAAATACGTTGCGGTAGCCTTTAGGCGCGATGCTGGTCCCGGAAAGATTATAGGTGCCGCAATTGGGAACGAATGCAAAAGGGTTGCTGCCTGGAGCGGTAGAGATGACCTGTGCCGTGGCAGTACCGTTACAGCCGATACTGGTCATGGATAAGGGTACACCGGCGGAAGTTCCGTTAAACTGAATACGCGTTGCGGGTGGTATGACCCAGTCATAAGATTGTGCCGATGCACTTAGTGCAGCTGAGGATAACAGTGTTGCTGCCATTATGCGCTGCATACCCCGTTTCACATTGTAGAAATTTGAAATAGCCATGTGTTTTTAATTAATTGGTGTATCGTAAAACTAGCATGGAATATTCCTGTCTTTTTGCTGAATTCATGAACGGTGATATAGGATGCAGGAACGGTAGTGTATAATTGTTAAACGGTCAGGACAGGTCTTCCCGGGCCAATTGCAGAATGGCTATAGCACCGGGTTCTGTCGGATTATCTTTAAGCTGGAAACGATAAGTCTTTCCCTGTGTTTCGGAAAGTAATTGCAGCCTGCTGCGGATCATATCCAGGCCGAGGCTTTTATGCGTTTTTTCTGTAGCAGGTGTGTGGTCCGGTCCTGGTCCGTTATCCTGTACACAGATCCATAAACTATCCAGGCTTACCCTGCAGGATATGGTAATCGAAACTGGTTTTTTACTCTTCATTACTCCGTGAATAACGGCATTTTCTGCCAGTGGCTGCAGGAGCATTACCGGTACTGTAATCCTTTCCGGATCTACACCCGGTCCAAGCTCGATGATATAGCTCAATCTGTCTTCAAAGCGCAATTGCTCCAGGTCCAGGTAATGGCTTATATATTCCAGTTCTTTGGAGAGTAGGATCTTCGTTTCCCGGCTGCTGTTAAGGCTTCCGCGAATCAGTTTTGAAAATTTGGCCAGGTATTTATTGGCCTGGTACCGATCGTGGTCATTGATATAACCCTGGATCGCATTCAGCGCATTGAATACAAAATGCGGGTTCATCATAGCCTGCAGGGCACTCAGTTTAAGTAGGGCGACCTGTAGCTTCAGATCCTGGTCCTGCTGTTGTCTTTTGCGCAACTTTCCCGCAAGATAATTGCTCACCAGTAACACCACAATCAACCCTGACAGGAAGAGTGCAAGGCCCACGGGCCAGCGCTGAAAAAATGGTACAGGGATTTGCAGCAAAACGGTCTTTTCTTCCGACCAGGCACTATTTCCTTTGCGGCAGCGCAGGTATAGCTTCTTCCGGCCTTCGAAACCCAGGGGAATAGAAAAAAACGGACCAGTGGTTTCAATAAAATTATCGGCACCGTCAAAACGATAGGAGAAGACTAACGGGGCAGTATTGCCAAAGGCTACAGCACTACACTCCAGCTTTATTTCCTTGCTTTTTTCGGGCAGGTGTATGGTTCCTGTGGGGTTAATCCAGACCTGTGCTTTATTCTGGATGGAGTGGATGAATAGTCGCGGTCTTTCAGGAGCCTGGGTCAACGAGCCCAGGGCCATTTTTTGTAATCCTTCTGCGGTCACCGTATATAGAAAGTCCTCGTCACGGCAAAAGGCCAGCACATTATCCGATAGCAGACCATTGCTTTTATTTACCCATAGTGCCGGCCTGAATGTATTTTGTACCAGCCGGAACATGCCAATCCCTGCATCCCCTGCCAGCCATAACTGATCCCCATATATTTTTGTTTTGCTCACAGAACCTCCATGCAATGCTTCAGGCAGGATTAGTTGCCTGATTCTGCCCTGTGTATCGGCAATCATAATTCCATTACTTTCTGTGGTCAGTATCAGGAGATCTGGGACAGGCATTTTAATGTCTGTGATCCGTTGATTGGCCAGAGGTTCCTGAAGATTCATCTGATAGCTCTTTCCTCCCTTCAGAAAATGCAGCCCGTCCATGTCGCTGTACCAGACTTTACCGGGAGCTATATCCGGACAGATGGCATATTTGCGGTTCGCACTCCAGAATACAGAATCTACGACCAGTTGGGTGCTGCGAATATCCAGTGATAGCAGGTGACGGATGCCATTCAGATATAATTTTCCTGAAGCGGTTATTTCAGCATCTTTCATCGGCATTATAACCGGCTGCAGCGCATGCCGCACGTTCAATGATTTGAACCTGTTTACCCCATCTGTCTGCCATATCCATATCAGGCCACCGGAAACAATTACCTTTCCCGAATTCTGATCATAATGTACATTTTTGATCATCATCGCCGTATTGACCGATCGGAGCAAAACAGTATCCAGCTTCAATTCTCTGTTGAAGCAAGCTACACTACCATTCTCAAATCCGGTTACGATCTGTGTGCCGCAGACCTCCATATCTGTAATTATTTTTCCCGGCCATTCTTTAGTAAAGGTTGCCGCCCTTGCATCTCTTTTGTTATCCGGGTAATAATATAAACCATCGGCAAGCGAAGTAATCCACACGCCTCCCTTTTTATCAGACCAGGCACGTCCGGGCGAATAAATATCAGTGAAAGTCCTGGAAACACTGAATACTCCGTTCTGCTCCTGTAGTTCTATTACCCTTCCATTGCTGCATGTGATGAAGATATGACCTGTAGGCTGGACCTCAAGCTTCCAGGGTTCCAGCGCTTCGTTCCAGCAATACAGTAGCTCCTCTTTACCCCTGCGGAAACGGAATAGTTTGTCAGACACCAGGTAATAAAGTGCATTGCCATTTGCAAGAACCGTTCCGCTATTTGTAATCCCTTTAATTTTATGGATCTCTTGCCTGTTCTTATAAATAAAGCTATTGAATAGATAATAGCTATCCCTTCCATCCTCCCAGTAAATATTCACTTTGTATGGCATCATATTGCCGCTGGCAATACTGTCGGCATTAACGGTTAATTGTGCGTAGTCACCACCGATGCCTGATATATGATTAATGTCATTACGTCCTTCATAAAAGTGTGGTGAATAATTCATCAGTCGTATTCCAGAAAGAGCAGGCGTATTAGCCGGATAATAGAAACGGCCCTTGTCATAATAGCCTATCCTGCCATTGAAGCAGCAAAACCAGACCCTGCCATATTTATCGACGGTGATCTCCAGTACTTCATTGTCCGGCAAGCCGTCTTTGGTACCAAACTGCCTGAAGTGAGTGCCATCGAAGCGATATACACCGGTGTTGGAACTGATCCAGAGAAAGCCTTCCTTGTCCTGAGCAATATCATACATATAGTTGCCACTCAGACCTTCTGCCGTACTGTAACGGATATAGGTTCCGGGCTGTGCAAATGCAGTTGCAGTGAGTAAAAGGCAGCATAGGGTGATGATTATGGGTAATCGTTTCAAGAGCCCAGTTTTTTGGACAGCTCAAGAAATAAAGGCAGTTTTCTCCTGCTGACAGGGATCTCATATCCTCCGGCAAGCAAGGCTGTGTAACCATTTTTGGAAGAATAACCTTTCAGGTGCTGGAGATTAATGATAAATGATTTGTGAGAACGGAAAAATGTTGGGTTCGTTAATAAGGTTTCATAAGATCCCAACTGGCGGGAAGCCGTAATCTTACGGGAACCTTCCAGGTAAAATGCGGTATAACTGCCGGCAGCTTCGGCAAAAAGAATCTGCGCCCGGTCAAATAGTTCAAAACCATTATCATGATTAACGATGACTTGTTGCTGTTGCACATCTGGTACGGATGGCTGCAACGCGGGTAATGCCGGCGCTTTTCTTTGCAGGAATGCTGTTGCCTTGTCCACGGCGATCAGCAGTTCGTCAATGTCTATCGGTTTCAAAAGATAGTCTATAGCCTGTGCTTTAATGGCTTTCAGGCTGAAGGTATCATGAGCGGTTACAAAGATCAGTGCCTGAATTCTGTCCTGTGCATTTTGTAATAAATCAAAGCCGGTCTCGGTGCCCAGATTCACGTCAAGAAATACAATGTCAATTTTGTTTTCGTGCAGTAATCTGGTGGCGACAGCTATATCTTCTGCCAGCAAAATGGTACTGAGCTGAGGACAGTGCTCTGTTAATAATCCATGCAGGCATTTACGTGCCGGAGCTTCATCATCTAATATAAGGGCAGAAAACATAAAGTGTGTGTTGAATACTATGGGTTAAGTATAAAAACATCTTCACATGAAATCTCCATCTTACGGGCAATGTATAACTGCCGTGTCAAAAACGTTTCCCCTTTGCCAGTCTATAATACCTTAACGTTCAATGTAGATAGGAATAATTTACCTCGCTCAGTCACTATAAAGTAAATGTACATAATATTTCCTATTGTTGTGTGTTTTTGTGCCCATTATTAGCGTTGTAGGCATTGAAGTACTAAAAACCTTAATCCGAAATCGAAATGCCCATTAGCGCCATACACATATTAAAACCCGCCAGGATAGCGGGTTTTAATACGTTTTTAAATATGGCATTTAAAGTTTGATCTCAATATCGAGCTGCCGTCCTTCCTTAAAGGCTTTCTTATCCATTGATGAACCAACGGCTGCACCAATAGCCATACCAATGGGTAGTCCTACACCAATCAGTCCGATATTGCCTATAGACAAACCAAATGCCGATCCGATTGGTAATCCGAATGCAGTGAAACCTAAAAGCATCCACATATTCCGGTAATGGTTTTTGGCAACAATTTTATGCTCTTTTTCGAGCTGTTTCAGGATTGCAGTTTGTTGTTTTTTTACCAGCGTGCTCAACGCCGGTCCATCAAGTGCAGAAGCATTTACTACTGCCACATGCTGGCTAATGCTGCGCTCCGTATCAACTGGTAATGCTTTATTGTTTATCGCCTTTATCAGCATTCCAAGCTGTTCATAAATCCGGTGTAGTTTATTATCGCCTGAAAGGTCGGGTCTGTTATTTAGTTCAGTAATATTCATATGTATTTATCCTTGTAAAGCTGGTTTTTAGCGGTTAAATATACATAAGTTTTGCCGGAGTATAGGGAGGGTGATTGGTATAGCCGGCTGATCCGTTTTTTGTTTTGATCAGGAACTTGTATGTTGAATATTTAATATGTATTTTGGGTTGTATTAATGAGTGCCTGGCTATAGTATAATAACTTATGTATAGGGTACTCTTAGGTTTTTTTAATAATTCTTTCTGATGCTTTTCAACCTTTAAACATAAAAAAATATGAAAAAATTATTATGCTCATTCCTTACAATCATTAGCCTGAACACCTTTGGCCAGGAAAAATTTAGTACCAACACCGTTATTCAGGAGAGCGGGGATATTTATTTTCTGAATTATGACTACACGCTAAACGGGACTACGCTTAAGTACGGCGAGAAGACTATCCTTGAGCTGATTCTGGTGAGCGATCGTAAAAGTGGCGGGGTAAGAACCCGCGTGTTTAAATCGAAAGATGGCTCAGATGAATATGAAATTATTGATGCCGATAATTGTTACATCATTAATTGGTATGGTATCATTTTCAAAAACGAGCCCAAGAAATACCTTAGCCGCTATGATGAAAATTGCATTCCTAAAAAATTAAAGAAACTGCTCAAAAACCAGAGAATGTATCTGGGTAAACCATATAAATGGTAGTCAATTGTTTTAATACAATAAATTACAAGCGCTGGTAATACCGGCGCTTGTAATTTATTGTATTTTCTGAAATGCTTACAGGGCTTTATACTTCACCCTCATTGAACCCAGTATGCCAATGCCACCTTGCACATTGGTGTATAACCTGGTGGGTTCGGCAAAGGGATTGCCATCTGTATTGCCGAGTGTATTCAATGATTCGGCAAACTTGTAATACTCTTCACTGATATTGGATACCGATAGGGTACAGGTCCCGGAGTCACGGGCATAAGCACTTAACTCTAATGTGGTGCCAATTTCTGCTGTAGCATCATGATCATCCGTAACATAATATATAGATACGTTACTGTTATTCCACGGCATTTCTGAATAAATGTTGATCCTGTAATAGTTATCTTGTCCGCGGATATCAGTCACTTTGGTCTTGATCCGGTAGATATCGCCGCTGGATGGCAAACTAAAAGGTCCCGTTGTCTCAAAGCTGAAGTCAAAGCCAGGAGCGGGCACGGTGGTCATAGCCTCCATAGAGAACTTATCTCCGTTTTTGGCACGAACGGTATAGGTACTTCCGGAAAGGATAGGTAACTCTGTACTTTTCAGGTAAAATACCACTGTGCCGGAATTGTTGGACAGGAATTGCAGGGGCTTTACCACACCGTTACACTCAATCGTTACCTGCGCTTGTTCGAGATCAGCTTTTGTAATGGTCTTTTTATTCTTGGTAATCCCCGACGCTACAGATAAGGCGATGGTGATCGTGTCCAGATCTGGATTTAGGTATCCCTGCAATATGGCGATGTCGTCGGCCTGTGCCAGCGGAATGTTCTTTACTTCCTTGCGGCAGCTGCTCATCACAAATAAGAGTGTAAGAAGTGCAATTAGTTTATACAATGTGTATCTCATGGAAATGGTTTTAACTGAATTTGAATGAATAAGTAATGGAAGGAATGAACGGGAAGATGGTGTATTTATACAACTTCTGCTCGCTCATGCTGGTATTGCTTTCCATGTTATAGAAGAAAGGATTCTGACGATTATAGACATTGTAAAAACTAAGCTCCCAGGTCCTTACCCCTTTCTTTTTCTGTTTCATAAACTGTATACCCAGATCCATACGGTGATACGCTTCTGTACGATAAGCATTCCTGTCGGTATACAGGTTGTAACCGTTGTACCCGTTACTGCTGCTGAGATTGCCGTCTACAGGGATATTACCAATGATATCGGCCTGATACCTCGGTAACATTACCGGGTTGCCGGTCGCAAAAGTGAAGAGTGCATTCAGCCGTATCTTTTTATTGATCTCATAAAAACCTACAAGGTTTACATCGTGTCTACGGTCATGTCTGGGGTAGAACCATTCTCCGTTATTGATCTCTGCAAAGTGGTATTTCGTCCAGGAGAGCGTGTAAGAAAGCCATCCCGTAAACCGGCCTTTTTGTTTCTGCAACATCATTTCTGCACCATAACTCTTACCGGTACCGGAGGTGACATTATCTTCAAACGTAATCGGCTTACCATTATCCGTAGGGTCACCTATAGACATAAAAGAAGCGCCTTCTTTGTATGAAACAATGTTGCTCATGTCTTTGTAATAACCCTCCAGGCTCAGGTTGAACATCTGTTTGCCGATCTGCAGATCACGGAACAGGCCCGCACTATACTGTTTCGCTCTTTGCGGAGCCACACGCTCCGTAGCCGGTATCCACAGGTCTGTAGGCATATTGATGCCTGTAGAACTCACCAGGTGCATATACTGGTTCATCACCGTGTAGCTTGCCTTTACAGAAGTCAGATTATTCAACAGATAGCGTACCGAAGCACGAGGCTCCAGGTTGAAATATGTTTTGGAATTGGTAGTGAAGGAAGAACCCCTTAAACCCAGGTTGGCCGCCAGTGATTTGGTAATCTTCCATTCGTCATCAATGTACAGGTTGTTTTCCCAGCTGATATAATCATCTGCCTGTGTAATCTTCTTGTCCTGGTTTTCAATGGTCGTGTATACACTCGGTTTGAACAGGTGCCTCGTGATTTTATACCCGGACTTTATGGTATGACGATCGCTGGCATAATAACTCAAGTCATATTTGGCACCGATGTCGTCTATAGAAGAAAGGTATTGCATGATGTAAGTATCAGACCCATACTTTTCTTTCATGTATACCGACATGTTGTAATTGCTGTAGTTGAATGTAAGATTGGCAAAAAGTTTAGGGTTGAGCACCATGTTCCAGCGAAAGGTACCCGTAGCATTGCCCCAGCTGAAATTGTTCTTAGCACTGCTTTCTGCATCTCGATCTTTAAAGTTGATATAAAACTTATCCCTGCCGAAATATCCACTCAGGTAAATGCTGTTACGATCATTGATCTGGTAGTTAACTTTAGCATTCATATCATAAAAGTAATAGCCCGCCGGACTTTCCCCGAAAGCTTTCAGAATAGGCTGTGCCAATACATCGGCATATGTTCTGCGACCAGAAAGCAGGAAAGATGCCTTGTTTTTTACAATAGGTCCTTCGATCGTAACCCGGGAAGATAACAGGCCGATGCCGTACTCACCCTTAAACCTTTCTTTATCGCCTTCCTTCATCGTCATATTCAGGACAGAAGACAGGCGCTCACCGTATTTGGCCGGATAGCCCCCTTTAATGAGCTCGACACCTTTCAGGGCATCACCGTTAAATACCGAGAAGAAGCCGAACAGGTGGCTGGCATTATATACCACGGCATCGTCCAGTATAATCAGGTTCTGATCTACACCACCACCACGCACATTGAACCCGCTGCTGCCTTCCTGTCCCTTCTGCACGCCAGGTAAGAGTTTGATGACTTTAAATACATCTTTCTCGCCCAGTAATGCTGGTACATTTTTGATCTGGTCTATTTCCAGCTGATGCGTACCCATGCGCAGGTTGGCTACCTGTCCGGATTGTGCCGTAACGGTAACTTCTTCCAGCGTACTCTGTGGCGCAATATCCATGTCCAGCTTCTGACTGCTGTTCAGGTCGATGGTAAATGTTTTGTTGCTGACATAGCCCGGGAAATATACCTCCAGCTCGTAGCTACCCTGTGGAAGACTCAGGGAGTAAAAACCGTACTCATTTGTGGTAACAAATGTTTCAGTGCCCTTAACCTTAATAATGGCTCCCGGAAGTGTTTCCTGCGAGTTGCTTTCCTTGACAAACCCACTCAGGGTAAGCTTTGCCTGGGCAAGGGCCGGGCTCGTTGCGGCAAAAGCCCCAACCATAGATAGGGATACAATAGTAGATCTCATGGATATTAATTGACAGGTGTGTTAATTAAATGTTTAAGTTATAACGGAGAGATTTGAGTATTAGTATAAAGGGCAGGCAATTGCAAAAGCGGTTACAAATGAAAGGAGTACAGATAAAATATTGATGCTGTTGCGCATAAAATCAATATTGCCTCATATAATCACCCTGAGAAATAAAAAATATACCTATTGGTATATTTTCTGTAGTTTTGTGGATTCAGTTGTTATTTTACGATTATCAGATATGACAAAAGCAGCGCAGACAAGACAGTTTATTATAGAGCAATCAGCCGCCGTATTTAATGTAAAAGGATACGAGAATACGTCTTTGTCTGATATTCAGAAGGCGACTAAACTGACCAAGGGAGCCATTTACGGAAACTTTGCAGATAAGAATGAACTTGCTATTGCAGCCTATGAGTATAACAGCTCACTCATCATTAATGCTTTAAAAGACTGGATCGGGAAAGCCACTTCCGCAAAAGAAGCACTGCTGGCCTATCCTGATTTTTATGTCCGTAACGGCCAGGTTGTATTCCGGAAGGGGGGCTGCCCTTTAATGAATGCTGCAGTGGAGGCAGATGATCACTTGCATTTTATGCGCAGCACCGTTCGCAAAAGCATGAAACAATTTCTGGGATTAATTCAGGACATTATTGAACAGGGGCAGGCTAAGAAGGAATTTAAGTCCAAAGCAGATGCCACAACATATGCGGCCACTATTTTCAGTATTATGGAAGGGAGCATGCTCCTGGCCAAAGTGATGAATGATACTAAATATTTTCATCTGGCTGCTGATAGGATTAAACTTATTACAGTACAGGAGTTGCTCAAATAAAATTTTTTCACCATTAATATACCGATCGGTATATTAATGGTTTCTATGTTTTAAAAACAAATAGTAATTATGAACAGAGTAGTCATTACAGGGCTTGGAGCCCTCACTCCCCTGGGAAACAACGTAAGTGATTTCTGGCAATCGCTTAGTAATGGTAGGAGTGGCGCTACACCCATTACCAAATTTGATACCGAAAGGTTCAAGACCAAATTTGCCTGCGAACTCAAGCATTTTGATCCTTTAGATCATATGGAAAAGGCTGCTGCCCGTAAGTATGATTTGTTTGCACAGTATGCGCTGGCAGCGGTGGAAGAAGCTGTGAAGGATAGTAAGATCAATTTTGATGAGCTGAATAAAAACAGAATCGGAGTGATCTGGGGTTCCGGAAACGGAGGAATCGGGACGTTCCAGGAACAGGTTATGGAATATGCAAAAGGTGATGGCACGCCGCGCTTCAGCCCCTTCTTTATTCCTAAAATGATCGTTGATATCGCCTCCGGTGTGATCTCCATTAAGTACGGACTAAGAGGCATTAACTACACAACTGTGTCTGCCTGTGCAACCTCCAATACCGCAATCATTGATGCCTTTAATTATATTCGATGGGGCAAGGCCGATATGATCATCACCGGAGGATCGGAAGCGCCTATTACTGAAAGTTCGGTGGGTGGTTTTAATGCATCAAAGGCGTTGTCTACACTTAATGACCAGCCGGCTATAGCCTCCCGTCCTTTTGATGTCAACAGGGATGGGTTTGTGATGGGAGAGGGTGCAGGTGCGCTTATACTGGAGTCCTATGAGCATGCTATAAAGCGTAATGCACCCATCCTTGCTGAGATTGTGGGTGGCGGAATGGCTGCCGATGCGTATCACCTGACGGGAACGCATCCCGAAGGGGAGGGGGCTTACCTGGGTATGCTGGCTGCTTTGGAAGATGCTGAGATTACTGCAGGAGATATCGATTACCTGAATGCACATGCAACTTCAACACCTCAGGGCGACCTCAGCGAGCTGAAAGCCATTGAGCGCGTTTTTGGCAGAGGTACAGCATTAAATATCAGCGCGACGAAATCAATGACAGGCCATCTCCTGGGTGCTGCGGGTGCTGTAGAAGCTATTGCCTGTATTAAGGCAGTGATGCATGATCTGATCCCGCCGACGATCAATGCTGTTGATATCGAATCGGAGTATAAAGACGATTTTAATTTCACGTTGCATACTGCTCAGCAAAAGACAGTAAATTATGCTATGAGCAATACCTTTGGTTTTGGCGGACATATTGCCACTACCATATTCAAGAAATATTAATCATCATTATATTGTTCCCTTTGCGGAACCTCTAAATAAAAAGAGCAAGCATCGCGCTTGCTCTTTTTTTAAATCAGTTACCATCCCCAGAAATCCTTCATAAGATCCAGTAACAGTTGAGGACGTACACGATCCATAGGATGTTTGGTGTCCGGTAGTACCGCAAATCTTGCTTCGGGTATGCTGTGATATACTTGCGTACTTTCTTCCAGGCTGACCATATTGTCTTTATCCCCGATCATGATCTGTACAGGCAGGCTAAGGGTTGATAGATTTCCTGATTGTAAAAGCGGGTTTTTGCCCAGTCCTATCATCATGCCGGCGATTGCTGGTAATAACAGTTTCCACTGCACACCATGTTGTGCTTCCAGCTGTGCCGCATATTTGGGGATTTTGGTCAGAATTGTTTCTGGATCCAGCATCTTGCTCTCTTTGGTTGCCTGTTCTTCGGTCCAGGCAAATTTGGTGCCCAGCGTCATCACTGATTTAACCCTGTCGGGTTGCTGCAGGGCATAGCACAGTGCTACATAGCCACCCATGCTATGACCGAAGAGATGCACTTCCTGCAGTTCTTCCCGGTCACAATAAGCTGCTAACTCCTGGGTATATTGCTCCATCGTAATACCACCTTCGGGAAGGCTTATCTGGCCGTGTCCGGAAAATAGTGGTGTATGGACATTAAAGTACCGGGATAATATGTCCTTATAAGGTGCGAACAGATCACTGTGTCCCAGGGCACCATGCAGGAGTATCAGGTTTTTCATACTATTTTAGTTTGAGTATGAAAATAGGAAAATATATTGAAGACACATAAAGCAGAAGAGCAGGCATAAAGCCTGCTCTTCTGCTCAAAAAATATATTTACGCCTCATCTTCTATGGTAGCATCCGGTGCATTATTCTTTACCGATTCGATACCATTATCACGGCTGGCTTCTGATTCATACATCTGGCTGCTTCCGATAATCTGTCCGTTACCCGCCTTCAGGTTGAAGTGGAATTTGCCGTTGGAGGCTGTTTTGCGCTCGTAGCGGTTGTCATCCGAAGCATTCTTTTTTACAGAATCAATTCCGTTTTCGCAACCGGCTTTACTGTTATAACCTTCGCTGGAAAGGATTGTCTGGCCATTACCGGCCTTTAAAGAGAACTGATATTCTCCGTTAGTTCTTTTGGAGATAGTGAATTTTCCCATAAAATCTATTGTTTCCATAAAACTATAAAACTTCGCCGGAGTAAACATGTATTTTTCATTAATGCAGCGTTAATAATCAGGATATCCTTTTCCGATTGCTGGAAGAGACCCACTCGTCCTCTTTACAGATAGTACATTTTCCTGCAGGTCCGTTGAATTTATATTCGGTATGTCCACAGTTTCCACAGGAATAATGACCTGCTGTCTCAATATTGTTGACTACATGTGCCAGCTCTTCTGGCATAATTGGTAATCCGTATTTTACTTCTTCATCGGGGTAAAAGAATACACTGATCTCTCCTGATATCTCTTCCAGTGCAGTTTTTACCTGTCCCAGTTGAGATACGCCTTTGAGCCGGAGCTCTGATAATAATTCCTGTATGCCAAGGGCCTCTTCGAGAAAATTTTCAGCAAAAGCGCCATCCCTTATCAGGCATAAGGGCCGGCCCTCTACAAAGGTTTCAAATTTTTTATACTTACCAATAAAATGGGTGAGGATGCGATAGACCGTAATGATCACCAGGAAGGAAATGATGGAAGGGATGATGCCCACATCTTTATAGATCATCGGGTCGCCGGCTGCAGAGCCGAATCCTATAATGACAACCAGTTCAAATATGGAGAGTTGCTTTACACCCCTTTTGCCCAGGATCTTCAGACTTAGGATTATCATAAGGAACATAACAGCTGTACGCAGTATGACATCTCCGAGGAAGCTCCATTCCTCGTTGCCCAGCAAAAATTCTTTCCAGCTAAAATCAGATAGTAGTATCATAAATGGCAGAGTTTAATTTAAAGATTTGCAGTGCCTTTAAGATACTAATTATCTTTTTGGGAGAAAGCGATTACAATTGTTTTATCATTTTTATAACGCAAACAGGATATTATGAAAAAGAGCCGTAATCAATACGGCTCTTGCTGAAATGTGTTTCTGATAAAAAGTTATGACGCTAAAGTTGCCTTCAGGGTGATGTCAAAACTAAAGGCATTACTTACCGGACAGTTTTGTTCTGCACCTTTGGCAATTTGCTGAAACTGTTCGTCTGTTATGCCGGGAACTTTTGCTGTCAGGGTCAGTTCCGACCGGGTGATCTTACCATCTTCGAAGGTAATGGCAGATTCCGTTTCCAGCGTATCTGGCGTGAAGCCTGCCTCTGCAAGATCAAAGCTGAGCTTCATGGTGAAACACCCGGCATGTGCTGCTGCCAGCAACTCTTCAGGGTTCGTGCCCACACCTTCTGCAAAGCGGCTGTTGAAGGAGTATTGCGTTTTATTGAGAACGGTACTTTGTGTAGACAGGTGTCCGCTGCCTTCTTTGCCGGTTCCGTTCCATACGGCGGTTGCTTTACGTTTCATCTCTCTGAGTTTAAAAGGTGGATAAAATGGTACTTAATATTACAAAAACATTTAGGAACATTGCAGCAATCAGCGTAAAGGTTTTGTGAATATTTTCAGACGCTTAACTGATGTCCACCAGACGGGTAATCTTGTCCCCTTCAAATGTAAATACAGACCAGCCCTTAAGACGCAGTTCCTGACCGCTTTTCATGCCATTAGGCAGATCTGCACCAATGATGGCGTAATAGTCGATTTCTATTTCGGTTTCATTTCCCGAGTCCTTGAACGACACAATTGTCTGCTTTCTTTCTTTAAAGTATTGCTTTGCCTCTTCTGCCTGCACACGGAAGGTATGAAGGCCTACCAGCCTCATTTTTCGCTCACCGTTCTGAATGTTTTCAAATACAATATTGGGATCAAAATCGGTCATCATCTGGTCGATGTCATACTGGTTATACCCTTCTACATAATTGCGTATCATTTGTGCCCGGCTCTTATGATAATGTTTATTATTGATCAGGGTATCTTCGCTCACCTGTTCTACCAGCTCCAGTCGCTTTATAATGGTTCTCGGGGCCAGAAGCGTACCTGGTGATAAAACGGCATTGGCGCCAATGCGGCAGTGGTCGCCCACTATAGCACCGAATTTCAGCAAACCGCTATCACTGATATCACCATTGATATTGATGAATATGCGCTTGTCTGAACGCTCATTAAAATGATTGGCAGTATGCGAACCTGCTTCAAAATTAACTTGCGCACCGATGAGGCTGTCTCCGATAAAATTGAAATGAGCAATGGCCGTACGGGCACCGATAATGCTGGACTTGATCTCGCAGCCGGTACCAATACTGACCTGCTCTGTAAGGAGTACACCCTGACGCAGATAAGCATTTGCACCGATAAAGCAGCCAGGGCCTATAATAGCCGGGCCCTTAATGGTTACATTATGTTCTATGACTGCGGTGGGGTGAATGGCAATATTGTCCTTTATCTCATAAGCAGCGTCCAGTTGCGTGATTTCGTTGTGTACAAAATCACTCAATTGAGCCAATAAATGTAACGGCTCCGGAGCCTGCGGATATTGTTCTTTAAAACGGGAGATGTAATCCTGGATGTTAATCATATTTCGTACAGTTCTATCGGCAACTGGTCCGGGTCTTGAAAAAAGGTAAATTGTTTTTGTGTATGAGGGTCGGTGCGAACAGGCTCACAGTTTATACCCTGCTGTGCCAGCTGGCGCACCGATGCGCTGACGTCTTTGACGGCAAATGCCAGGTGGCGTAAACCCCTGCCCTCTGGTCCGCTTAAGCGTTTGGGCGGATCGGGAAATGAAAAAAGTTCAACTACATATTGCCCGTTCAGCGCAAGATCCAGTTTGTATGAATCTCTGTCGGCCCGGTACACTTCCTGCATCACTTTCAGTCCCAGTATTTCGGTATAGAAATGCCGGGATCGGGTGTAGTCACTACAGATAATGGCGATATGATGTATATGCTCCAGCTGTAACATGATTATTTGAGTGTGTCTTTGCCCAGGCTGATGCAGATAAGCTTATAGCCTTGCGGGGTACGTAAAAATTCAAAATGGTCCTGTTTGAAATCTGTTCCGTTTCTATAATCTATAATAATGCTTTTGGTAGGGTAGCGCCAGCTTTCAGCATTGCCGCAATTATTAAAATAGATATTAAAATCATCGGAAGTGTATATAAACTGGTTTAGCGATCCGCTGACAATAGTATAGTCACAGGTTTTGTCCTGTACACATTTGAGTTTCGCTTTGAGTAGTGCTTCATTACGGGAAAGAATGGATGATGCTTTTTGAAAAGTCCAGCCTTCATCCTCGTTCCAGGTGCAGATTGTGGCAAAAGCATGTTTCGCCATCGTTTGCGCAGAAAGTTGCCGTAACAGGTGCTGCTGCAGCCAGCGCTCAAATTCCTTATCCATATCAATAAAGGAATAAAAACGGCCATCGGTCCCCCTAAAGCTAAGCCTGTCGGGTTGGGGTGCTGGTTTTGGTCCAATGTGCAGAGAGGATAAATCCAGCTCCTGGTTATACGGAAAAGAGTCGATAAGGATACGGTTTGCGGTATCGACCAATAGTTCTTGACCGCCTACCCAGCTAAAGTGATCACAACCGGAATGATGTGTAGTGTCCCAGTGTTGCTTATGCGCATCGCGCAGGGCTATGAACATACCATTATGTACCGGAGTCAGGTCATTATATGTAGCAGGAATGACGGCCTGGCCATGACGGTTAAGCATACCCGCTTTATCTGTTTTCGGGTCCCGGAAACGGATAAAGCCTTCGCTTTCGCAATCGGAGGCATTGTCAAATATATACAGGCTGTCCCAGGCTATCTTTTTGCCGGATCGTGTTAAATAATAACTATCCCATTGTTCACCTTTCTGTTCTGCTAAGGCTGCAATATGATCCAGCTTACGGACATAGAAGATGCTGCTATAGCTGGGTTGGATAACGATCTTACCTGTCGCATCTTTAAAGCCGAATAGTGTTGTATCCGTATTCCAGAAGCTGTGCCATGCGCCTCCCTGCTGTCCGAAACCGGACAGGCTGCCTAAGCAAAAACAACAAATAACAAGTAGTTGCTTCATGAAAGAATACAATATGGCCGGGTGGTGAAATGGTAAACAGGTAGCATACTGACCTGTTGGCCAGTACAGGCCTTAAAGTTAGACAAAGAGTGGCAGCGGAAGGGGCGAAAATATTGTTAAAAAAGAAACCGGGAATGGAAAAAGAATCAGTCCTGCTTTTTCTTGTTGATGCGCCTGGTGAAGATTATTGTTGTGCTGTACTGATCTCCTGTAAGGAACTGATCTGTAACATTCATCCCGCCATTGCAGGAGTAGTACAGCTGACCATCTTTGACACTAAGTTCACAATAAGGTGCACGATGCTCCTTTGCATCTGCCGGAATAATAAGCTTCTGATCCCGGACCAATGCGGTGTACGCATCAACATTCATAGCAACTTTGCGTTGCGGAACACCTTTCCATTCATTTATGGTTACACGGCTGCTGTCTGTAGCATTGAAAAATACTTCCAGGTAGCGGCCTTCTGTTTTACAATACCAGATACCATCAAACTGTTTGAGTGCAGATTGACCAAAGCTGTTGCCGGAAAATAGAATGAACAGTAAGAGTAATAAACGATGCATGTTGTGGTATTAAATGTTCAGCCTGAGTTTAAAGATATTTATTTTGGGTTTAGTATATGTGCCGCAACAGGACTTAGGGCTATTGATGAAAAAGTGCATTTCTGTACGCCGTGCCCCAGCTGGCCAGTTCATCAATCAGGGGACCCACTGTTTTGCCGGCTTCTGTCAGGGCATATTCAACCGTGATCGGTTTTGTATGCACAATCGTACGGGTAATCAATTGATTCATCTCCATGTCCTGCAATTCCTTTGACAGCATTTTAGGGGCAATGCCTTCAACCTCCCTCAGAAGATCCATAAACCGCAATTTTTCATTAAGCAATAATGTGCCCAGAATATGGAACTTCCACTTGCCGGATAAAATCTCCATAGCATCTTTTATAGCTAGAATCCTGGTCTGGCATTGTGTGGTAATATTACATTGCGCTTGCTTCTTCATGTTTATACGGGATCAATCAATGAGCAAAATTACATTATTAAGGTATATAGTTACCAATGGGTAACCAGTTTCTTAAGGGTAATGAATAGTGTTTGTATATTAGTAAGGATCTAATTTTGTGGCATCATTTAAAATGAACGCTGCATGATCAGTAGACAGATTTTAAGCATAACAATTGTACTACTGGGGACCTTCTCCAGTTGTGCAGGACAAAAAAGCGATAAACGTATGATAAACGAAACAAAGAGTGTAAATCCACTTTTATGCGATCCCGAAACCGGGATTTGTGAAATGCCGCTTTCTGGTTCAGCAGATTCAGCCGGGAATAATCTTCAGTCAAAAGACAAGCCGCTTAAGGTGATCTATTTTACCGATCCTATTTGTTCTTCCTGCTGGGGTATAGAACCACAGTTGAGAAAATTAAAACTGGAATATGGGGCTCAACTGGATATAGAATACCGGATGGGAGGTTTATTGCCTGACTGGAGCTACAATAGCGGAGGCATAAGCAAGCCTTCTGATGTGGCCGGACATTGGGATGAAGTAAGCGTATACTACGATATGCCTATAGATGGAGATGTATGGATTGAAGATCCTTTGGCTTCTTCTTACCCTCCATCTATCGCATTCAAGGCGGCCCAGATGCAGGACAAACAAAAGGCCATTCTGTTTTTACGGGAGATAAGAGAGATGGTATTCCTGCAGAAGAAGAATATTGCGAAGTGGGAGCATATTGCTGCTGCTGCCCAAAAGGTGGGTTTAAATGTAACACAGCTAAAAGCTGATTTTGAAAACCGGGCTGTCACCCTGTTTGAAGAAGACCTGCAATTGGCCAGGCGATATGGTGTAAGGGGTTTTCCGACAATATTTTTTGCAGATAGTCTGGGAAATAAAGAAATGATATACGGTTCTAAGCCTTATACTGTTTATGAAACGTCCGTTCAGAAACTGCTTCCGAAAGTAATTAAAAGTGATTATCATAAAAACTGGGAAACGCTTTTTACAGTATACCATACCCTTACGGCAAAAGAATTTGCAGAACTGTCAGGAACAGCCAGAGATAAGAGTGAACAAGTCTTGGACGATCTGGTTTCTTCAGGGCATTTAGAGAAAGCTACTATTAAGAACGGGTCTATCTGGAGGTTGAAGAGATGATCGGTTGGGAAAATCAGGAATAGATTAAAAAGGAAAAGGCTGATCGATTGATCAGCCTTTTGTGCCCAGGAATGGATTCGAACCATCACACCTTACGGCGCCGCCACCTGAAGACGGTGCGTCTACCAATTTCGCCACCTGGGCTCCTTGATTGGATTGCAAAGGTACATAAGTTTTTTAATCTACCAAAAGTTGGGGTTAATTTTTTCTGAAAAAACTTTTGTTTTCACCTTTTTAAAATAATAAAAGCCTCTGTGGCAGAGGCTTTTGATAATATGTTATGAATAAAATTATACGACAATCAGCTCGTATAATTGCTCCGGGTTGAGGTACTCTGTAGCCAATTCCTGTATGCGTTCAGCTGTAATTCCTTTGTAGACGCCGATGTTTCTATGGAAATCCTCTATTGTCTGTCCGTTAAGGATCAGGTTTTTCCAGCGCTGCATAATAGAGAACGGACCTTCCAGATCTCCGAGAATGCCGCCCAGCAGGTAATTCTTGATCAGCAGTAACTCCTCCGAGTCGATCGGCTGTTCCTGCATTATCTTCATTTCTTTATACACTTCTGCTACCGTTTGCTCACATACTTCTTTGCCCGCTTCTGTGGCAATCATCATCATAGCTTCCTGCTGGTAACTGATAAGGCTACTGTAAATACCATAGGTAAAGCCTTTGTCCTCGCGGATATTAGCCATCAGGTGTGAGCCGAAATAACCACCGAATACCGTATTCATCACCAGCGCTTCTGCAAATTTAGGGTCGGTGCGATGGATAAACGGACGGGCAATGCGCACAGCACCCTGTACCCCGTTAGGGTCATTATTGATGCGGTGTTTTAGCTGAGGATCGGGCATTTTTGTGTATACGGGAATGCTTACTTCAGCACCTGATTGCATATTCCACTGGTCTTTCCCGAAATTATCCTTGAGCAGTTCAAGGTTGTTTTCATCGAAATTGCCGGACATGAATATGGTACAGTTTGCAGCGGTATAAAAGCGTTTATGAAAATCGTTCAGTACTGCAGAGCTCAGGGCTTCAACATTTTCCTGCTCAGTAAAGCGGCCATAAGGATGTTGTCTGCCGAAAACAAATGCATCTATATGACGATTGGCTACAAAGTCACACTGGCGCAGGTTTACGGATAGTCTTTGTAACGCATTCTGCTTGTATATATTTACCTCTTCTTCCGGGAAAATGGCTTCTGCGATAATTTCTCTTACGACAGGAAGCAGCATGGGCAGGTGTTTGCTGAGTGCATGTAAGGTAACGGAGGCGAAATCATTATTGGCAGAGGTCTTCAGAGAAGCGCCGTAGTATTCTATAGCTTCGTTTAAGCGGAATGCTGATTTGCGGGCAGTGCCGTTTTTTAATAATGCAGCTGTAGCCTGTGCCACAGCAGTCTGTGGCTCCTGCCAGATGCCGGCTTTAAATACCCAGGAGACCTCAACAACTTCCTGCGTACCACCCTGAAGCCAGTACACCGGGATCTGGTTTAGGCAGCGGGTAAGCTGGCAGGGCTTCAATTCAAAATCAAAACTGATGGCATCATGTATAGCGGGGGGAATTGTTCTGTTTAACATACTTGCAAAAATAGGGGATTAATCACTTCGCGTTATAAAAACGTGAAAGGTAAGCGCTTGTGACTGTTTTTGTAAAAGATGTGTATTTTTGCACGAATAAACAACAGCGAATGATCAACTTTAATTTAACCCAGCTCCCGGAGCGTACAGTTGCCCCAAGACAAAACGGTATTACCATGGTCATGGATAAAGGCCTGAGCATCCCGGAAGTAGAGCACTTCCTTTCTATTGCGAAACCGCATGTGGATGTTGTGAAACTGGGATTTGGCACGGCAGTGGTAACCCCTAACCTGAAAGAGAAATTACAAGTATATAGTCAGCATAATATTCCCGTTTACTTCGGTGGTACTTTATTTGAAGCCTTTCTGGTACGTAACCAGGTGGATGATTATATTACAGCACTGAAAGATTACGGAGTACAATATGTTGAGGTTTCTGACGGGTCGGTATCTATACCACATGAGGAAAAATGTGCATATATCTCCCGCCTGGCCGGAGAAGGCTTCACTGTTTTTTCTGAAGTCGGCAGTAAGGATGCTTCGAATGTAATGCCGCCATACAAATGGATTGAGCAAATGGATGCTGAGCTGAAAGCGGGATCTTCCCGTGTAATCGCAGAGGCGCGTGAAGCCGGTAACATTGGTATCTATCGCGGTTCCGGAGAGGTAAGAGAAGGGCTGGTACAGGAGATCCTGACCAAGATTCCTGCCGAGAGAATATTATGGGAAGCTCCGCAGAAAGCGCAACAAGTATACTTCCTGCAACTGCTGGGCTGCAATGTAAACCTGGGCAATATTGCACCCAATGAAGTGATTCCTCTGGAGGCCATGCGTATCGGCTTAAGAGGAGATTCATTCACCATGTTCTTAGATAAGTAAGGCAATGGAAGCATTTGCCAACCGGCTGCAGAAAAATAAACGGCATATTGCGAAGTGGGCGAAAAGACAGGGGATTACCTGTTATCGCATTTACGACCATGATATACCGGAATTCCCTTTTTGTATAGACCATTATGAAGATTATATACATATATCAGAATATGTATACCGGCATAAGATGAGTGAAGAGGAGCATGAAGAATGGCTTAAAGATGCTGTGGCTACGGTTGCTCAGCAACTGAATGTGCCGGAAGATCATATCTTTCTGAAAGAGCGTAAGGTCCTTTCCCGTCGTACAGAGCAGTATGAGAAAGTGGCTATGGCGCAAAAAAAGATCGTGGCGCAGGAGAGCGGGCTTAAGTTTTGGGTGAACCTTACGGATTATCTCGATACCGGCTTGTTCCTGGATCATCGTCCTTTGCGCCAGATTTTTCTTACAGAGGCCGGGGGAAAGCATGTACTGAATCTATTTGCCTACACCGGATCATTTTCGGTATATGCGCAGGCAGCTGGTGCAGCATCGGTGACTACAGTTGATTTATCGCATACATACCTGAATTGGGCTAAAGATAACTTTGTCCTTAACGGTTTTCCGGTAGAAGAGGAGCGGTTTATACAAAGTGATGTAATGGACTTTCTTAAACAGGAGCCGACTACCTTGTATGACCTGGTGATTGTAGACCCGCCAAGCTTCAGTAACAGTAAGCGAATGAAGGGGACCTGGGATACCCAGCGCGACCATACAACGATGTTGCATTTACTGCTGAAACATGTGAAAAAAGGGGGCGTAATTTATTTCTCCAATAACTTCCGGAATTTTGTTCCGGACTTTAGCCGGCTGACGGTGAGCAGCGCTGTAGAGATAAGCCCCAGAACGATTCCTGAGGATTTCAGGAACAAGAATATTCACCATAGTTATAAGCTTGTTTATTAATATTTCAAACAAGAAATTAACTAATATTTGAGGCAAATTAAATTTGCCGGAATATAATTAAAGAATATATTGCACTCAATTACATAAAACATATATTTTAATTAAGCATTATGGCACAAGTAAAAACAGGAGACACCGTAAAAGTGCATTATCATGGTAAATTAACAGACGGAACAACTTTTGATAGTTCAGAAGGACGTGAGCCGTTGCAATTTGTTGTAGGCCAAGGTCAGGTTATTAAAGGGTTTGACAATGCACTGATCGATATGCAGATAGGTGATAAGAAAACCGTGAATATCCCTGTTGAAGAGGCATATGGTGCTGCAAGTCCTGAAAATTTTGTTGAATTTCCTAAATCTGATTTCCCTGAAGGTGCAGAACCACAAGTTGGTATGCAAATGCACCTGAGCGACAATATGGGTAATGTATTCCCTGTAGTAGTTGCTGAAGTGAAAGAAGAATCAGTAATACTGGATGCTAACCACGTTCTGGCAGGCAAAGACTTAGTTTTTGATATCGAACTGGTAGAAATTCTGTAAGATACGCTATAACAGCATTTTGATTTGGGCGAAAGTTTCTACATTTTTGCCCATTTTTTTACTTTTGTGTTTTACCTTAAATTTTGCAAATGAGCTTTAGTCCCGTTTTATTACAGGTAGTTGCCGATACTGCACAGATGGCTGCTGCAGCTGCTCCGGTTACTAAACCGGCAGTACAGGAGCAATTGTCTTTATGGTACCTGTTGAAAGAAGGTGGAGTGTTAATGATTCCACTGCTGATCTGTAGTCTGATCGCTATATATGTGTTTTTTGAACGCTTCCTGGCCATAAGGAAAGCGATGAGTGCCCCGACAGACTTTATGCAGCGGGTAAAAGAGAAGATCGTTGAGGGTAACCTTACCGGAGCTCAGTCTTTATGTAAAAATTATGATGGCGCTGTGCCACGTGTAGTATCCAAAGGCATCAGCCGTATAGGTAAGCCTATAGATCATATTGAAAAATCTATGGAGAACTCCGGTAAGCTGGAGGTATATGCTATGGAAAAAAATGTTGGTATTTTATCTACCATTGCTGGTATTGCACCAATTTTCGGTTTCCTGGGTACAATTGTAGGTATGATCATCATGTTCTATAATATTCAGCACGATCCGGCTTTTTCTATCAATAGCGTTGCCGGAGGTATTTATACTAAACTGGTGACTTCAGCAACGGGTCTGATTATTGGCCTGGTTTCTTTTGTAGGATACAATTATTTGAATGCGCTCATCAACAGAGGCGTTAATAAGATTGAAACTTCTGCAAATGAGCTGCTGGATATCCTGCATGAACCGGCTCATCGTTAACCGCTATTTTAGGGATTCCTATACTTGAATTAATGTCTCAAAAAACGATTATCATCACAGGTGGAGCCGGTTTTATCGGCTCCCATGTTGTTAGACGCTTGGTCAATAACTATCCGCAGTACACTATTGTGAACCTGGATAAACTGACTTATGCCGGTAACCTGGCTAACTTAAGCGATATAGAAAAAAAGCCGAATTATATATTTGAGAAAGGAGATATCTGTGATACTTCATTTGTAAAAGGGCTTTTTCAGAAATATAATCCTGATGCGGTAATACACCTGGCTGCAGAAAGCCATGTAGACCGCAGTATTACCAATCCGCTCGATTTTGTAATGACAAACGTAGTGGGTACAGTTACCTTACTCAATGTTGCACGGGAAGCCTGGCAAGGTGCTTATGACAGTCATCGTTTTTATCATGTATCGACTGATGAAGTATATGGCGCTTTAGGAGAAGATGGTATGTTCACCGAAACTACCGCTTATGATCCGCATAGTCCTTATTCTGCATCAAAAGCAAGCTCAGACCATTTTGTGCGTGCCTATCATGATACCTACGGGATGGATTGTGTGATCTCTAATTGTTCTAATAACTATGGCTCACATCACTTTCCGGAAAAGCTGATTCCCTTATCAATAAACAATATCAAAAATAATAAACCGATCCCTGTTTACGGGAAAGGCGAAAATATAAGAGACTGGCTATGGGTAGAAGATCATGCCCGTGCTATTGATGACATTTTCCATAAGGCCGCAACTGGTACCACTTATAATATAGGTGGCCATAATGAATGGAAAAATATTGACCTGATCCATCTGTTATGTACTATAATGGATAAAAAACTGAACCGCGAGCCAGGTGCCTCTGCGCAGCTCATTACTTTTGTTACCGACAGGGCCGGGCATGATTTGCGTTATGCAATTGATGCCACCAGGCTTAAAGAAGAGTTAGGCTGGGAGCCTAGTCTTCAGTTTGAAGAAGGTCTGGAAAGAACAGTTGATTGGTATTTGGAAAATGAAGCATGGTTGGAACAGGTTACCAGCGGTGCGTATCAGAAATATTATGAGCAACAATACAGTTAATTCATGATCGCAGAAGAAACAACACTAAAAGGCTGCTTCATCCTGAGTCCGCAGGTATTCCGGGATTCGAGAGGGTACTTCTTTGAAAGTTTTAACCGCGCTAAGTTTGAGCAATTGACCGGCGCAAGTGGAGATTTTGTACAGGATAATCAGTCTTTTTCGACTTATGGTACTGTAAGAGGATTGCATTTTCAGCAGGGAGATGCTGCTCAGGCCAAGCTGGTACGGGTTATGGAAGGTACGGTACTTGATATTGCTGTAGACCTTAGGCCTGGATCTGAGACATATCTGCAGTGGATTGCGGTAGAGTTGAGTGGAGAGAATAATAAGCAGTTATATATTCCGAAAGGATTTGCCCATGGATACTCTGTATTGAGTGAGACGGCTGTTTTTGTATACAAATGTGATCAGTTTTATAATAAGGATGCAGAAGCAGGCATCCGGTATAATGATCCTATTTTAAATATTGACTGGAAAATACCAGCATCTGCGATGCTGCTTTCAGAAAAGGATGTCGATCTTCCTTTTTTAAAGCACTAAGCACTATAATACACCCCTTGATATGAAAGGAATTGTACTTGCCGGAGGTTCCGGAACCCGATTATACCCGATTACCAGAGGCATCAGTAAGCAACTGATGCCGATTTATGATAAACCAATGATCTATTATCCGCTTTCTGTTTTAATGATGGCGGGTATTAAGGAAATACTTATTATTACCACACCTGAAGATCAGGCTGGGTTTAAGCGTTTGCTGGGCGATGGCCATCAATGGGGATGTACTTTTGAATATGTGATCCAGGAAGTACCTAATGGACTGGCACAGGCATTCGTGCTGGGAGCATCATTTATCGGTACAGGCAAGGTAGCACTGGTCCTGGGAGATAATATTTTCTATGGTGCGGGGATGGGCACATTACTGCAAAGCAATACTGATGTAGAAGGCGGAGTAGTATATGCATACCAGGTACATGATCCAGAACGTTATGGAGTAGTAGAGTTTGACGAGGACTTTAATGCTATCTCTATAGAAGAGAAGCCGGTTGAGCCTAAATCAAACTATGCTGTTCCCGGACTCTATTTTTATGATAATGATGTAGTAGAAATAGCCAAGAATTTACAACCTTCTGCACGTGGAGAATATGAAATAACAGATATTAATAAAATATATCTGGAACAGGGGCGACTGAAAGTGGGCGTGTTGAACCGTGGTACTGCCTGGCTGGATACCGGAACATTTGATTCTATGATGGAGGCAAGTCAGTTCGTACAAATACTGGAAAACCGGCAGGGACTTAAAGTTGGGTGTCCGGAAGAAGTGGCTTACCGAATGGGCTTTATTACTAAAGAGCAATTACTGGACATTGCGGCACCGCTAAAAAAGAGTGGTTACGGTGCATACCTGGAACGATTAGTGAAGTAATTTATATATATGGGTACAGATTTTTATGTACATGAAACGGCAGTTGTAGATGCGGGAGCTTCGATAGGATCGGGCACTCGCATCTGGCATTTTTGTCATGTCATGCCCGGGGCTGTATTAGGCATGGAGTGTAATATTGGCCAGAATTGTTTTATTGCCAATGGTGTTACATTGGGGCGCAATGTTAAGGTACAGAATAATGTATCTATTTATGAGGGGGTCAACTGTGCAGATGATGTATTTATTGGACCCTCAGTAGTATTTACCAATGTACTGAACCCAAGAAGTGCCGTAAACCGTAAAGATCAGTACCGTAAAACCCACATTGGTACAGGCGCCTCTATCGGGGCCAATGCGACCATTATTTGTGGTCATGATATCGGATCATATGCTTTTATCGGTGCAGGTGCTGTCGTGGCACACGATGTGCCGGCTTATGCATTGGTTGTAGGCAATCCGGCGAAGCAAATCGGCTGGATGAGCGCTTACGGACAAAAACTGGTTTTTGATGAGCAGGGTATGGCCGTATGTACTGAGAGTGGTGAGCGCTATTCTTTAATTAATAACGAAGTAATAAGAGTTGAACAATAAGATAAAATTTATAGTTATAGGTTGTGGCCATATCGGTAAACGGCATGCTGCAATGATCGAGAGCAACAAAGAGGCAGAATTAGTTGCTTTAATAGATATCAAGAGCAAATCCCTGTTACAGCTGGATGCTTATGCAGATATTCCGTTCTTTGATTCCTATGAAGCCTTCCGTGAAGCCGGACTTGATTTTGATGTCGCCAATATTGCCGTGCCTAATGGCTCGCACGTTCCGGTAGCATTAGAAGTGCTTAATGATAAAAAGCATGTTGTAATCGAAAAGCCTCTGGCATTATCCAAGATCGATGCGCAAAAAGTAATCACAAAAGCAGAGGAAGTGGACAAAAATGTATTTGTTGTTATGCAAAACCGCTACTCGCCACCTTCTGTATGGCTGAAAGAGGTTGTAGACTCCGGAGTACTGGGACAAATACATATGGTACAGATGAATTGTTTCTGGAATCGGGACGAGCGTTATTATACACCCGATAGCTGGCATGGAAGCAAATCACTGGATGGAGGAACGCTGTTTACACAATTCTCGCATTTTATAGATATCTTGTATTGGCTTTTCGGAGGAATAAAGAACGTACAAAGTCGGTTTTATGATTTCAACCACCAGCAACTGACCGCATTTGAAGATAGCGGTAATGTATTGTTTGAGCTGGAACGGGGTGGCATGGGCAATCTGAATTTTTCTACCGCTGTCTGGGATAAGAACCTGGAAAGTTCTATGACCATTATCGCAGAAAACGGCAGCATTCAGGTCGGCGGACAGTATATGGACAAAGTTTGCTATTGTCATATCCAGGATTATACAATGCCAGCATTGCAGGATACCTTACCGGGAAATGATTATGGACATTATAAGGGCTCAGCAGCGAATCATATATATGTAATTCAGAATGTAATTGACGTGTTACATGGCAAAGCTGCAATTACAACACCGGTGCAGGACGGGGTGGCTGTAGTGGAAATAATCGAACAGATGTATCAGATGGGAAATAATTCCATGTAATATGTTAACAGCTTTATATTTGCACTTAAACGGGAACTAAAATCATATTTTAACATTAACTTCGCGCAAAATCCAGTTATGAAAAGAAAAATATATATCTCTGCATTATTGTTATTAGGTCTGCATTCCTGTACACCCAAGTACCGCATGACCTATTTCAAAGATCTTTCAGATTCAACTTATACAACCATTAAACTGGATAATAAAACCGAACAAAGAATCAAAGTTGATGATGTTGTTTCTATTAAGGTCAGCACATTAAATGCGGAATCCAATACGCTGTTTAATGAAGGGGTACTTGCAAGCGCTTCTGCTAAATCTGGAATTACTTCATCTTCACTTAGCGAAGGATACAAAGTTGATAAAAACGGAGACATAAATTTTCCTGTTCTGGGAAAGATACATATTGCAGACAAAACACTTGAAGAAGCTCGGGACTTAGTCGCTCAAAAGATCAGCGGCCAGGTAAAAGATCCGATCGTGAATGTACGTTTGCTCAATGCACAGGTTACTGTATTAGGAGAAGTAGGCACTCCTGGAGTGGTTAACATTTCTGAACGCAAAACCAGTATACTGGAAGCATTGGGAAAAGTGGGTGATGTAAAATCAACGGGCCGAAAAGACAATATATTACTGATCAGGGAAAGTGGTACACAAAGAGAGATGATCCGTATGAACCTGAACCATACAGATGTAATAACTTCTCCTTATTATTACCTGCAACAAAATGATGTGATTGTAGTGGAACCTACCAAGCGTCAGGAACGCATGGCACAGGGACAACCAGACGCTCTGGCCATAACCACACTTTCACTGACTTCCGTTTCAACATTATTGAACGTCTATGTTATAATATTAAACCTAAGGAAATAATTAATGGAACCTTTAATACCTAGTAACGCAACTAATACTACAAACAGCAATAGTCCGCAATCTTCGGGTAGTTTTAATATTAAAGACTGGTTGTTTAAAATATTGAGATACTGGCCATGGTTTTTGCTTTGCATGATTGTAGCAGCCTCTCTTTCTTTTGTATACTTACGGTATGCAACTAAACAATATGTTTCTTCTGCTACCTTAATGGTTAAAAAAGAAAATAAGCAAGCCAAAGTCGCTGATATGATGGGCGGTGGCAATGCTATGTCTAGTGTGGATATACAGAGTGAAATAATGTATCTGAAAAGTCACTCCATCATGCAGAAAGTGATTGAGGAACTGCAGATGAATATCACTTACTATGTAGAAGGGAAAGTGAAAAAGATGGAACTCTATAAAGACGAGTTTCCTTTAGAATTGCAAGTATCGGATTATAATAAAACTGCTTATGGCTTAGCAACTCTGATAGAGGTTAAAGATGTCAACAGCTTTTACTGGATTGAAAACGAGAAGAAATACATTGCAACTTTCGGTACAAAGTTTAAAACTGCCCGTGGTGTTTTCCAGCTGAACAATAAGATCAGGACTAAGAGTGGTACTTTTGAAGTAGTAATCAATGACCCTTCTGTTATTGCCTCTGTTTATAGCAGTAAATTAAATGTTAGTTCAGTGGACAATACCAATGTACTGATGTTAAATCTTGTAGATGCCGTACCTCAGAAGTCTGTTGATGTACTGAACAAGCTGATGGAAGTGTACTCCGGAGAGGTGATCAAAGATAAAAACATCGAAAATGATAATACAATCACTTTCATTGAGGGAAGATTGCGTAGCCTGGTTTCCGAACTGGGGGATGTAGAACGTGATGTAGCTAATTATCGCAGCCAGTATTCTCTTGTCGAGGATAATAATGCAGAAATGTATATGGCTCAGGCAACTGATTATGCAAAGCAGGTGGAGCAATATAATATACAGTTAAGTATTCTGTCCTCCCTGAAAAATTATATGGGTTCAAGAGATAATAATTCACTTGTTCCAAGCACATTAGGTATCAATGATCCCAATTTACAAGCACTTACAGCCAAATATAATGAGCTTCAGGCACAACGGAAGCAATTACTGGCTACCGTAGAGCCGACGAGCATACAAGTGAAAAATCTTGATGCAGAAATCAGTACGATGAGAGGCAATATTAATGAGAATATTAATAATGTCAAAAGGGGCCTGGAGATCACAAAGGGTAATCTGAGCCAAAGCTCTACTAGCTTTGAAAGTAAAGTAAAGGCTTCTCCTAATATTGAACGCCAGTTGCTGAGCATTAAGCGTGAGCAGGGTATTAAATCTGCGATATACAGCTACCTGTTACAGAAGCAGGAAGAAACCCTGATCCTTGCTGCAGCTACTGCTCCGAATTCAAAAGTTGTAGATCCTGCTTCGATTAACTGGGAGCCGGTATCACCAAAAACTAAAATAGTTTATTTAGGTGGTATATTATTGGGATTACTCTTACCACTGGGTGTAGTCTTCCTGAAGGAAATGCTTAATAATAAGATCACGAGCGTTAACGATGTTAAGAATATCGTAGATGTTCCGATCATTGGTGAAATCAGTCACCATGAGCATGAACAAATGCTGGTTGTAAAAGAAGGCAGCCGTGATGCGGTATCGGAATTATTCCGTCTTGTACGAACCAATCTTCGCTTCCTTCATAAAAGCCAGGATCATAAGGCTATACTGGTTACTTCAAGTATGAGTGGTGAAGGTAAAACCTCATTCACAACCAATCTCGGGGCAAGTCTTGCACTGACCGGAAAGAAAGTAATCCTGCTTGAGTTTGATATCAGAAGGCCGAAGATGTTATTGGGTATAGGTATGAAAGCGCAATATGGCATTACCAATTACCTGATTGATGACAGTATCTCTTTGGGAGAGATTATCCACCCTGTGCCTAATTTTAAGAACCTGTATGTAATGGGTGCCGGACCAATACCTCCGAACCCTTCAGAGCTGATGCTTAGTCCGAAATTGCGTGCTATGATGGCTATGCTGAAACAGGAGTTTGATTATGTACTGTTAGACTCTTCTCCTATCGGACAGGTAGCAGATGCATTCAATCTGAACGATATTGTAGATACCACTATATATGTAGTACGCTATAACTATACTTATAAAGAACAAATGCATATCCTGAAAGATATCAGTGTGCATAAAAAATTAAATAACCTTGTAGTAGCTATGAATGATGCCAATGTTGCGAATACGCAAGGCTATGGTTATGGATACGGTTATGGTTATGGTTATGGCGAGGATCGTAAAAGTGGTCATCAGGACAGGAATTCACTGGTTGCCAGATTCAAACGAAGAATGGGTAAAGAATAACTGGAGATGAGTTTTAGTATTTGTATAGCGTAGAATTGTAATGACAACAGCACACACAAACACCCTGATGCTTCCGCTGGAGGCTCATAAAATTGCAGTAATCGGACTTGGTTATGTAGGCTTGCCATTGGCCTGTGCATTGGCACAGCATTACACGGTGATTGGTTTCGATATCAACCCGGAACGGGTAGAAGCGTTGCGTTTGGGTACAGATGATACGCTAGAGGTAGAAAAAGATCATCTGAAGCGTTTATTGCAAAACAGCAAAGGTGAAAAAGGCTTGTATGTTTCAGCATTGGAATCCGATATTAAAGATGCAACCGTATATATTGTAACAGTACCAACACCGGTTGATCAGCATAACCAACCAGATTTATCACCAGTCATTCTGGCCAGCCAGACTGTAGCACGGTATTTAAAGGATGGGGATGTTGTTATTTATGAATCAACAGTGTATCCTGGTTTAACAGAAGAGGTATGTGTGCCATTACTGGAAGAGGGCAGTGGAAAATTTTTTAATACAGATTTTTATGTAGGCTATTCTCCTGAGCGAATGAATCCAGGAGATAAAACACGTACCGTAACTGATATTTTAAAACTGACCTCTGGAAGTACTCCGGAAGCGGCAACATTTGTCGATAATCTTTATAGTTCTATTATAACAGCAGGTACCTTTAAGGCATCTTCTATTAAAGTGGCCGAAGCAGCTAAAGTTATTGAAAATGCACAGCGGGATATTAATATAGCCTTTGTGAATGAATTGGCTAAAATCTGTAACCGGCTGAATATTCCTACCCATGAGGTATTGGAAGCCGCAGGTACAAAGTGGAACTTTCATGCCTATAAGCCTGGTCTGGCAGGAGGACACTGTATCGGTGTTGATCCTTACTATCTTGCCTTAAAAGCAAAAGAAGCGGGATATTATCCCGGACTGATCCTTGCAGCGCGGAGAATGAATGAAAGCATGTCTGAGTATATTGCTTCAGAAGTAGTAAAGTGTATGATCCGGAACGACATCGCTGTTAAAAATGCCCGCTTGCTGATGATGGGCATTACTTTTAAGGAGAATTGTCCAGATGTGCGTAATACTAAGATCGTTGATGTAATACAGGAATTGAAGTCTTACGGAATAACTGTAGATATATTTGATCCCTGGGCAGATGCTGGTCTGGTGCGTAAAGCCTATGGACTGGAGTTAATGACAACTTTACCGGCAGCCACATATGACGCAATAGTTTTGGGAGTGGCTCATAGTGATTTCCTTTCTATTGACTACAAACAGTTGAGCAATGATCAATGCGTGATTTATGATGTAAAATCCTTCTTACCTTTTCCGGTTGATGGAGCATTATAATTCGTTTTTCTGCAACAGCAATCTTATCTACAAATAAGTTTATAAAAATGTCAATAAATAAGGAGTTAGTATCAGGCGTTTTCTGGTCCTTTTTACAACAGTTTTCCAGCCAGATTATAAACTTTATTGTTTCTATTATCCTTGCAAGGCTTCTTTTACCAGATGACTTCGGCCAAATTGCTTTATTTGGAGTTGTGATGGCTCTTGGTGGTGTTTTGATTAATGGAGGATTAACGACTTCGCTCATTCGTACAAAAAATATTACTGAAGAAGACCTTTCTACTGTCTTCTTTTTTAATATGGCAATGAGCGTTTTGATTTATCTCATTATTGTGGTGGTCGCCCCACTTATCGCCACCTTTTATAAAATTCCTGCACTCACGGCAATCATTAGGGTTTATTCCATTACGCTTATTATAGGCGCATTTGGTGCAGTACAGCATACCATTTTTTCCAAAGAACTCAAATTTAAACTGGAGTTGGGTTTACAATTGCCTGCATCAATAATTAGTGCAGCAACGGGTATTGTACTGGCTTATCAGGGTTTTGGTGTATGGTCATTAGTGTGGATGAATATATTACAGAGTAGTGTGTTCAGTATATTGCTTTGGATTACCAGTCCCTGGCGACCTAAATTTATATTTAATAAAGAAAAATTTAAGTATCATTTTAACTTTGGGTACAAGCTATCTCTTTCCTCTTTATTAGATACATTATTCAATAACATTTACACTATTTTTATTGGTAAGCTCTATTCCCCTACTCAATTGGGTTATTATAACAGGGCCGATTCCATGAAGCAACTGCCTGTTTCTAACATTTCCCAGGTACTGAATAAAGTCACCTTGCCATTATTCGCCAAGATACAGGATGATGCTGACGCATTAAGAGCATTATATAAGAAGATAATGACATCGGTTTTATTTGTAATGGCGCCGATATTGGCTTATCTTGTAGTTGAAGCCGGACCAATATTTACATTGTTATTCACCCATAAATGGGATAATGCCGTTCCATATTTTCAGATTCTTTGCATAGCGGGTTTACTGTATCCTATCCATGCCTATAATCTAAATATACTTTACGTTAGAGGTCGTTCCGATCTTTTTCTGAAACTTGAAGTAATCAAAAAGATCCTGATTGTAATCATATTAGTGGTAAGCTCTTTCTTTGGGATATATGGTTTATTGTGGGGGCAGGTCATTTTTTCATTTATTGCCCTATTTATTAATTCTTATTATTCCGGGAAGTTTATTGATTATGGGTTTAGCAAGCAGATCAGAGATTTGCTCCCTGCCTGTATACTTAGTTTTGTAGTGGGAGTAATCGTATTTGGGGCAGATAAATTTTTCTTATTTAAATTTACCGATCTGATGAGGATTGTCCTGGCAGGTATTTGTTATTTTAGTCTTTACTTTGTGATAGCAATGCTTTTTAAATTTTCTGAGATATCCTTTTTGAAACAATTAATAAAACGCAAATGATCCCGGTTACGAAACCTTTTTTGCCTCCTATGGCAGAGTACAACAAATTCTTGGAAGGTATCTGGAGCAGGCAATGGCTTACCAATATGGGACCCTTAGCTTCTGATTTAGAGATGAAGCTGAAAGCCTATCTGGATGTGAAGCATTTATTGTTTGTAACCAATGGTACTGTTGCGCTGCAAATGGCAATAAAAGCATTACAGATCCAGGGTGAAATTATCACTACTCCATTCTCTTTTGTAGCCACATCCAGTACAATAGTATGGGAAGGATGTACACCGGTATTTGTAGATATAGATCCGCATTCACTTAATATAGATCCTTCAAAAATAGAGGCTGCAATAACAGATAAAACACAGGCCATTCTGGCGACCCATGTATATGGTAATCCCTGTGATGTAATAGCCATAGAGGCAATTGCTAAAAAACATAATCTCAAGGTTATCTATGATGCGGCGCATGCATTTGGCGTAAAAGTCAACGGCCGTTCCATCTTTGAATACGGCGATGTTTCTACCTGCTCCCTGCATGCTACAAAACTGTACCATACCACAGAGGGAGGTTTAGTCATTACCAAAGAGTCTGCTGTGCTGAAGCAGTTAGCATCTATGCGCAATTTTGGTATTGCAGGACCGGTCGCATTCGACAGCTTAGGTATAAATGCCAAGAATTCAGAGTTTCATGCAGCTATGGGGCTGGCGAATCTAAATTATATAGAAGATATTTTTGAACGCAGAAGTGCATTATGCCAGAGATATGATGAGCGCCTGAAAACCGCTAAAATACGAATGTCAAAGTGGCATGCACAGGCGAATAAAACACATACATATTATCCGGTAATATTTGAATCCGAAAGTCTGCTGCTTGCAGTTAAAGCCGAGTTGGACGCACATGAAATATTTACCCGCAGGTATTTTTACCCTTCGTTAGCCAATACACTCCCATATGTACAGCATGTAGATATGCCTATAACTGACGATATTGCCAAAAGAGTACTTTGCTTGCCATTATATTATGAATTGACTATGGAGGAGGTCGACCTGATAAGCCGGATAATATTAAGAGTTCAAAATAATTAGTATGATAATTGTTGGTGCGAAAGGTTTTGCAAAGGAGGTTTTGCAAATTGCTCATTTAACCGATCAGCTATTGCAGCTATCATTTTATGATGATGTATCAAAGGATATTCCGGAGACATTGTTTGACCTTTTTCCTGTATTGCGATCAGAACGAGCAGTTTTAGAATATTTTACTAAGGTAGATAACCGTTTTGCCATAGGCTTAGGGAATCCTTTGCTGCGCCACAAAATGGATGCTAAATTCTCAAACCTAGGTGGAGTTTTGACCTCATTAATTAGCCCCCGTGCCAATATTGGATCATATGCCGTTACCATTGGTGCGGGTTCCTGTATTCTGGATGGTGCAATTCTGTCCAATGATGTGGCTATTGGAAAAGGGGCCATTGTATATTACAATGCAATCGTAACACACGATTGCATTGTAGGTGATTTTGTAGAAATATCGCCAGGAGCGAAAATTCTGGGTAGAGCTCAGATTGGAAGTTACTGCCAGATTGGTGCTAATGCAACAATTTTACCGGATGTTCATTTAGGCAAAAATGTCATAGTGGGTGCAGGTGCTGTCGTTACTAAGGATGTGCCCGATAACTGCATTGTTGCCGGAGTACCAGCGAAGGTATGGAGACAGATAGATACTTTAAATGTAGAATTATGAGTGAATGTGTAGTATCAGTTGTGATGATCACTTATGGCCATGAACACTATATAAGACAGGCTGTAGAAGGTGTACTGATGCAGGAATGTAACTTTAAAATAAATTTAATCATTGCAGAAGACCACTCTCCGGATAATACAGCAGCAGTAATTAAAGAAATTATAAGTAGCCATCCGAGAGGTCACTGGATCGAATATACGCGTCATGAATCCAATAAGGGAATGATGCCGAATTTTGTTTGGGCCTTAAAGCAAGCAACAGGTAAGTACATCGCTATTTGTGAAGGAGATGACTACTGGACAGATCCATATAAATTACAAAAGCAGGTAGACTTCCTCGACAAAAATGAAGATTTCGTTTTATGCAGTCATTACCGAGAAGTGCTGCAAAATGGGACCTTAACAAAGGAAGGGCAGCATACATATACCCAATGTATGCTCTTTCGAAACATATTAGGGCCAGATTTTTTCGAACATCTCCTTCAGGTATTTAATGGTGATACGTTCTTACACAATTACCTTTCTCTAAACGGGAAAATAGAGATCCTTAAATTTTATGGAGCGGTTTATCGTGTAAACGATACAGGCGTGTATTCATCGATTGATAATGCCAAACGTTTAAAGCATGGTATCAATACATTTAATCATTTATTGCAATTAAAAGATAATTATCGCGACGACAATGCGCGTCAGGTATTTAAAGGGATAGTTGCTGCTCAGTCTACCTATTATATGAGTTTTATTTATTTGCAAACTCGTGAGAAGCAAGGAAAAGAAGCCTTTCGCTCCTATATAGATTATGTAAAATTCGGCTTGCGTAATGGATTGATTGTTACGGCAGATTTCTGGAAAAATAATTTAAGGTACCTTTACTACGTGGTTAAGCATTAAGCTTAGACATTGATATATATGAACATACTTTTTCTGGCCAATAATAGTTTAGATCCGCTTGCCGGGGGTATTGAACGTACTACGTATAATTTAATTAGGGAGCTGTCAAAATCTCCTGAGTATAAGATTACAGCTTGTTTTATGTCTATTAAAGATAAAATACAAGATGTTAACTGCATAGAGCAGACTATCTATTCCGGAAAAGACATTTATAACATAATTGTACAGTTTGAGATAGACATTGCCATATTCCCCTGTGGTTACTGGTATGTAAATATTCTTAAGGCTTATAAGCCGGATATTCCCTGTAAGATTATAACAGGCTTACATTCTCCCCCAAAAGTAGGTGAGGACTACATCCTGTCTAATGCCGCATTGGAATTTGGTCAGAAATCATTTTCAGAAAAAATGAAAGCCCTCCCGGCTCATACACTCACGTACCTGAAACATCCATTGCATGTAAAAAAGGTAAGAGAAGGCTATAACAAAGGCTATCATAACAGCAATGCTTATGTATTATTGTCGGATAAGTTTTTCAAAGACTTTATTGCTTATGCAAAAATAAAAGAGGATAAAAAGCTTTATGCTATCGGCAATGCTTTGTCCTTTGATCATATTGTACAGCCGCAGGATATCAACAATAAGGAAAATGTAGTGCTGCTTGTCGCCCGGATGGATGAAATATCAAAAAGGGTAAGCCTTGCTATACAATCATGGATGAAGCTAAAGCGGGCTGCGTCATGGAAATTTAAGCTTTTAGGTTCAGGTAAAGATTTGCCATTTTATAAGAAAATGGTATCAGAACATAAGGTACAGCATATCTCCTTTGAAGGGCATACAGACCCGTATCCTTACTATATAAAGTCTAAAATTTTCATCATGACCTCAGCCTTCGAGGGATGGGGCATGACATTGACTGAGGCTTTGCAAACCGGTTGTGTACCGATCGTCATGGACTCATTTGGTGCATTGCATGATATCATTGAGCATAATTATAATGGTATCATTATTCCTAACGGGGATGTAGGTGCCATGACGAAAGCGATACAAACACTTATCGATCAGCCTGAGGAACTAAAACGTTTAAGCCTGAATGCACTTAAATCCGCAGAAAACTTTACAATTGAAAAAGTCTCTGCTAAATGGAAAGTGTTATTTCAAAATCTGATGAAAGAGCACTCATGAAAATTTTCTTTTTTCTTATTGATATGAACCTGGGGGGAACAGAGAAGTCTCTGCTCAATTTGATTGATACCTTGCCAGAAAATACGGATATTACGATAATGATGATGCGGGAACATGGAGAGCTTTTATCTGCTATTCCTGCCCATGTTCGTATACAAGTAATAGATCATTCCGAAGATGTATGCCATGCCATTGAGTCTAACTTCGTGACCCTGGCTAAGGAACAATTGGGTAAAGGCCGCTTGCTGAGTGCATGCAGGGCTATGCTATACTATATGCGTAGTAAGATGGAGAAAGGAGCTGACCTTTATTACAGGTTTATGGAGCATTTACTACCTCAGCAACTGGAACAATATGATATCGCAGTTGCATATGCCGGACCCAATACATTTATATCTAATTATGTATTAGATAAGGTAAGTGCAAAGCAAAAAATACAATGGGTACATTTTGATGTGAATAAGATCTACTTCGATGTATCCATAAACCGTAACCTGTTTCACCAGTTCGATAAAATAGTTTGTGTTTCTGAAGATGTTCGAGGGCACCTGCTAAAGAAAATTCCTGAACTGGCCGTAAAAACAGCAGTCCGGTATAATGTCATTCCCTATCAGACCATAGATAAGCTATCTGATGAAACAGCACCCGCTATGGATCTGAGCAGAAATAATAAGATCGTAACAGTTGGCCGGTTAACTGAAGAAAAGGGGCATATGGGCTTTCTGTCTACGTTTCGTAAGCTCAAAGATGCCGGTCTGGATTTTGTATGGTATATAGTAGGAGATGGGAACTGCAGACAGGGGCTGGAGGCTAAAATACAAGAGCTGGAGCTGGAGTCTCATGTAATCCTTTTAGGAAAACAGATGAACCCTTATCCATATATGAAACAGGCAGATATTTATTTGCAGCCATCAAGATATGAAGGCCATTGTGTAACTATACTGGAGGCAAAATACCTGCACAAGGCAATAGTGTGTACCGACTTCTCCGGGGCTCGGGAAGAGCTGCAGGATATGAAAACGGGTTTGATTACCTCCTTTGATGATGCGGATAAACTGGAAAAAATGACCCGTATCATTACCGATACCACGCTGCGAAGCCATTTTGAAACTGCTTTAAAGGAAGAGCAAGAGCAGCAGTCTTCTGAAATAATGCCTCCATTCTGGCAATAACTTAATTAGTCTGTTTCCGGAATGAGAGTTTATTCTTGAATAGCTGTAATATGTCGTTCAATATCATATGACTAAACATATCTGCACCGGTTCTGTTCAGATGATAGGCATTATAAAAATATTCTTTATGCAAAACAATGTCTCCCTGAGCGTAATTAATAAAGGGTATTTGCAATTGTTGCGCAATTTGTTGATAAAGCGCTAATATTTCCTCCCTGTTTTTATATAAGGGAAAGCTGGCCTTCTGTTCAGGTGCATAATATAACATAAGTTGCACATTCTTTTCTTGTAAGTATTTAAGGGTACTACAAAAACTTTTGATCGCACTGCTATCTATAACAACAGTACGAGGGCCGGACTGTAATATTTTTTTTAGTTGAGTGTCGTCCCATGTTGCATCTGAGCTGATAAAACCATTATATCTTTTAGTCTCCAGCTGCTGATTCTTTATGCCTAAAAGTAGGGTTTGGTATATAAGAAATCTTTTTTCTGAATATCTTATACCAGGGATAAGATAATAGAGTATATTCTTGTCATAAAAATGAAACGCTTCGAAATTGTATAGATTGAAGGGAAGTTGCTCATCGCGCATAATCCTTTCAACCTGCTGCGTATTAAATGTCGTCATGTCAAGATTAACGACAAGTAACTTTGGCAGCGGATTATACTTACAATATTCATTAAAGCGGTACATTAAGAGCTCCGATTCTGCAGCGCTCCATCCAAGATTATAACAATCTAATCCGGTTCCCTTTTTGATCACATTTGGGTCTATATGTACTTCGGCCCTTGAAGAACCTAAAATTACAATCGGTTCATGTATGCGGCCCTCATACAGGTCATATTGAGATGTCACATTTCCAAAAACCTCTCCTGTATTTTTTAAATACCTGGACATCAGGTAATCTAAACCAAAAAGAAAGATTAATATAGGTACAATAAACAGGATAAGCTGTTTAAAAAGCTTTTTCATAATTAAAATTGAAAATAGATAAAGGTCTCTCCTTTGGAAACAAACAGGAATACAATCAGTAGTATAAAATAGTAGAAGCTCCAACGTGCCAGTCGTGGGCGGACGACATCTATCTTTTCGATGGCATAATTGCCCCGGCGTCCCAGCCACTCAATACCGACAAAAATGCATAATAGCACAATCAGCGGAATTGGTAATATACTAGGGAATGAGAATAAAGACCGGTTCAACATACTTTTTATGTATATAATTGCATGAGACAAGCTTTCTGCCCTGAAGAATATCCAGCAAAACACGGTGAGCAAAAATGTAGATATTACCTGTAACGTTTCTTTTATATTAGGGAATAAGCGATGCTCTGCGACGATGCCCATATTTTTTCTGTTACTTTTGGCAATAACAGATGGTATGATGAACAATGCATTCAGACCACCCCAGATAATGAACGTCCAGTTGGCGCCATGCCAGAAACCGCTAACCAGAAAAATGATGAAAGTATTGCGTATTCTCATCCAAGTACCACCTGAAGAGCCTCCCAAAGGTATGTAGAGGTAGTCTTTAAACCAGCTGGAAAGAGATATGTGCCACCTACGCCAGAATTCAGCGATGTCTCTTGAAAAATAAGGGAAGTTGAAGTTTTTTAATAGTTCAATGCCAAACAGACGGGCCGTTCCCAGAGCAATATCAGAATATCCGGAGAAATCGCCATATATCTGGAATGTAAAGAAGACAGCACCGAGCAGGAGTGTACTGCCATTATATTGTCCAGGATTTGTAAATATTTGATTCGCAATTTCTGCACAGTTATCTGCAATGACGACTTTTTTAAATAGTCCCCATAGAATCTGTCTCAGACCATCCACCATTTTTGCATAATCAAATTGGCGTGGTGCCTTAATTTGTGGCAAGAGATGCGTAGCCCTTTCGATCGGACCGGCAACAAGCAACGGGAAAAAACTTACGAATAAGGCATAGTTAACGACATTCTTTTCCGCTCTGATCTTCTCTTTATATATATCTATTACATATGATAATCCATGAAATGTATAGAACGAAATACCTACCGGTAAAACAATGTTGAGCAATTGTACATTTACTTTTAAACCAAATGAGGTAAGTAGCTGAGCGAAATTTTCTGCAAAGAAATTATAGTACTTAAAAACGCCAAGAAAGCCAAGATTGATTCCTATACTTAACCAAAACCAGAATTTTTTACTGCTTTTTTGAGTACTCTGCTCAATTTTTAATCCGGTTATATAATCCAGAAAAGTAGAAAAAACTAACAGAAACAGGAATCGCCAATCCCAGCAGGCATAGAAAAAATAGCTGGCAATTAATAAAAGACTGTTTTGGGCTTTTAGACGTTTATTGGAAATTGACCAATAGATAATATAGATGATGATAAGGAATATGAAAAAATTCCAGGAATTGAACAGCATAGATTGTTGTATTCTGGCTGCAATATTAAAGAAATTACCTGATGAAGTTGAAAAAAATAAATATAAGAATCCTCCCTGGTTTATTAAGCTAATCTGCTGATAAAATTGATACCGCAGCATTATGGAGATCGGATTATATTTTTACTGAATGTCGCATTCTCTTTACAACGTAATTATTAGCAGCCGCGGCTGATTACCTGCCGGATGACTTCAGAAGTCAAATCGATCTGAAGGCATTGCGCAGATCAAAGCTGGACAGAAAAGAAAAAATAAAGCTATTTTTGTTCCGTTTATTAGGCCTGTCAGCCTTTTCAAAAGTATTTTTCCGATGAATGTCCGTAAAAAAGTAGCGTTTATTATTGAATCCCTGGACTGTGGTGGCGCCGAAAAAAGCCTGGTCACCTTGCTGCAGAACCTGGATTATAGCCGGCTGGAAGTAGACCTTTTGCTGCTTAAGGCAGGCGGTGCTTTCGATAAAATGGTACCCGAAGCGGTTTCTGTAAAATATATTTCATTTGATGCTGCCCGGAAAGGGCCTGCTTCATTATTGCGCCGCGGCCGCTACCTACTGGACAGGAAGTATGGCGATAAGCAGCAGCATACAGCGCAGAAATTCTGGAAAGCCTTTAATAAGGGTATTCCCTCCTGGCCGGAATTATACGACGTAGCTATTGCCTATAGCCAGGGTTTTTGCACCTATTATGTAGCTGCAAAGATCAATGCGGCAAAAAAATATGCCTGGTTAAATACCGATTATCAAAAAGCGGGTTACAACGCCCGTCTGGACTGGCCTTATTACCATCAGTTTAATAAAGTAGTGGTGGTTTCGGAAGAAGGTGGTCAGGTATTTGCAGAAGCCATGCAGCGTGTTCATACAGCACCCGAAATTATTACCATTAAAGATATCTCGGATCGGAGCATAATACAAACTCAAAGTGAAGAGCCTGTTGCAGAAGTATTTGATGCCGGTGTTCTTAACATCGTTACGGTTTGTCGGCTGGAACCACCCAAAGGACTAAATCTTGCCATTGAAGCCTGTAAAAAGCTACGGGAGAAAGGTTACGCGGTGCATTGGTATGTTGTCGGAGAAGGATCTGAACGGGCAAAGCTTGAGCAGCAAATCCGGGTAAATGAATTGCAGCACTGCTTTACATTACTGGGTTTCCGGGAAAACCCTTATCCGTATATGGCTAAAGCGGATATGTATGTGCAGACTTCCCTTTATGAAGGATGGGGCTTGACACTTATTGAAGCTACATTACTGCAAAAGCCGGTAGTGACTACCAATTTTCCAACCTCCTACCAGATCATCAAGGAAGGTGTAAATGGTTATATTGTGACAATGGATGCTGAAGCTATAATGCAGAAAATTGCCTATTTAATAGACCACCCGGAAGTCCGTGTAGCGATGAGCGGGCAGCAAAATAATTTTAGTGAACAGAATAAGCAACAATCTCTGGAGCGTATATATTCACTATTAAAGTAAGCATTTTTTAGAATACATGATCAGCATTAATGAATAGTATGAGTACCCCTGAAATAAAAGAAATCAGTGTAAAACAGTCGCAACAATTAAAAGCTGTTGCGATATTGTTTATGTTGTTCCTTCACTTGTTCAATACCGTAAATTATCAGGGATTGTTCACTCCCTTGGTATTTGTAGGTGATAAACCGCTTGTTTATTACTTGTCCCTCTTTGGAGATACTTGTGTTCCGATATTTTGCTTTGTTTCTGGATACGGTTTATATTATAAATACACAAAAAAGCCTGAGACCTATCTAAGGGATAACATGACCAGGCTGAAAAAGATATATATCAATTACTGGATTATCCTGTTATTATTTGTAGTAGGACTGGGTCTTGCATTGGGGCAGACTGAATTTGTTGGTCCATGGACGAGGGTATTATTCAATGCCACTGGTATAATCAATTCATATAATGGAGCCTGGTGGTTTCTGTTTATATATATATTACTTGTACTTACCTCTCCTCTTTCTTTTCGTTGGGTAAGTAGGAGTAATCCTTATTTGACTTTAGGAGTCTGTACTGTTCTGTATATAACTGCATTCTACTTCAGAGTCTATAGACCCAGCACTTCAGAGCATGCAATAGTACGATGGTTACATAATGAAGTAGCTTTATTTGGGACCAGCTTTCTTCCTTTTGTTACAGGAGCAGTCTCATTTTCTATGAAGTGGCAAACTAATCTGACCTTAAAGCTGCAACAGGTAAAGTATAAAAGCATGTGGTGTGTTGCTGGTATAATTGTACTGGTTGTCCTGCATGCCATAATTCCTAATTTTATAATAGCGCCCTTCTTGGCAATGCCATTTATATTCCTGTTCCTCCAGGTACAATGGCCAGGCTGGATGACTTCACTACTGGATTTTATGGCACCTCATGCAACTAATATGTGGTTGGTGCATATGTTCTTCTATATAACATATTTTCACGACTTTATTTTTAGCTTTAGGTATATACCCCTGATTTTTATAATCTTAGTAGCTTGCAGCATTGCGAGCTCATTTGTAATAAATTTCATAATTAAACTTATAAGCAAATTGTTCGAAAATAGAGAGATAACTAAAGTAGCCTAGGCCGCACTAATGTAAAGCCGTATCGTTACTTTTGCAGGGCTTAATGACATCAATGAAGAAAATATTATATATTACTAATGGTATCAATGGCTCTGGTGGACTGGAGCGGGTGTTATCCATTAAAACAACTGTATTGTCGGAGCAATTTGGCTATGAGGTACACATCCTGGTATTAAATGGGGCTTGTCAAAAGCCATTTTATACTTTTGCACTAGGTATCAAAATGCATACTATTTCTGTTGGTGGTAATCCTTTACAGTATATACAGCAGTATCGTAATGGTATTAAAAACATTGTACAGGAAGTACAGCCTGATATCGTATCTGTTTGTGACGATGGCCTCAAGGGATTTTTTGTGCCACGGATACTTCGTCATTCTGGAATTCCGGTAATATACGAGCGACATGCATCTGTCCAGATTGACCAGCAGCAGGGACTTAAGGCTAAAGTGATACAAGGATTGATGAGGCGTTTGGCAGGAGGCTTTGACGCCTTTGTAGTACTGACTCAGAATAACCTTAACGAATGGCATGCGCATAATAATCTTCAAGTCATTCCTAACCCCCTTACCTTCTATCCGGAACATATTTCTGATACCCAAGCACCTAAAATGATTGCTGTAGGGTCACATTCATATAATAAAGGATATGATCTGCTGCTGCAGGTATGGAAAAGACTACAAGATGTTTCTCCCGGATGGGAACTGCATATTTATGGCCGCATAGATAAGGAGCAAACTTATCCAGCTATGGCGAAGGAGCTCGGTGTTGCAAATACCGTATATTTCCACGAGCCTGATCCCGAGATTATGCTGCGATATCAGGAATCATCAATCATGGTATTACCCTCCCGATCAGAAGGCTTCGGTATGGTGCTCATTGAGGCTATGGCCTGTGGGTTGCCTTGTGTCAGCTTCGACTGTCCTTCCGGACCACGGGATATTATTGCTCACGGTGAGGATGGTTTTTTGGTGCCTCCGGGAAATATCGGCGAAATGACTGAGCGATTACGGGAACTAATGACAGATGATAAACTACGTAAGGATATGGGACTGCTGGCTCGTGAGCGGGTACAGCGTTTTCTGCCGAAACATGTGATTGGTCAATGGGATAGCCTATTTAAAAAATTAACCAAATGAGAGTAATATTCTCAACAGATCAGATATACCTGCACGGAGGTATCGAAAGGGTTATGGCCTTAAAGGCTAATTATATCGCTGCACTGCCGGGGATGGAAGTGCATATTGTCACGACTGAACAACAGGGGCATCAGCCCTGCTTTGAGCTGGATAGTCGTATACAGTTGCATGACCTCTCTATAAATTATGACCGGAACAAAAGCTATTTCTCCTTTTCTAATATTAAAAAGGCATTTGGGCATTATCGTAAGTTAAAGCATAAGTTTAATGTATTAAAACCAGACGTGGTAATTGTCTGTAATTATGCTTTTGATTTCTTTTTTATGCCTTTTCTATATTCCAGGGCAGCAAAAGTCAAAGAATTTCATTCCTCAAGATACTTTGAGCAGCAAGCTCGTCAACATACACAGTCATTTTTTAAAAAAATACTATATAAGCTTACGGACTATATTGAAAGGAGATATGATGCAATTATAGCATTGAATAAAGATGAACAACAGTATTACGATGCGCGTAATGTTGTCGTTATCCCCAATCCGATAGCAATCTCGGATCAATTACCCAATGTTCCTAAAAAAACATGGGCTATTGCCGCTGGGCGTATTGCGCCGGTCAAAGGCTTTCAGTACCTTATTGAAGCCTGGACCAAGGTACATCAGGTACTGCCAAGTTGGGAATTGCATATTTACGGAGACAGTTACCTCGATACACAACAAAAATTAGAGGATCAGGTACAGCAGGCTGGCCTGGCTGATGTTGTGCTTTTTAAAGGAGTTGCATCTGACATGACATCAATATTCCCAGAATATAGTATGTATGTAATGAGCTCAGAGACAGAGTGTTTTCCGATGGTACTTTTAGAATCGCTTGCTGTAGGCCTTCCTGTAGTTAGTTTTGACAGTCCGAATGGTCCGCGGAATATTATTGTTGACAAGGAGGACGGTCTGCTGGCTATGTATAAAAATATAGACGACTTGGCCGAAAAAATAATATTTTTGGCACAAAATCCTCAAATCGGAACCCAAATGGGGCAAAAAGCAAGAGAAAATGTACAGCGTTTCGAATTGGGACGGGTTATGGATCTCTGGCTGAAATTATTTGATAGGATTATAAAAAAATAGATTCATTATTGGTATGTTATTATTAATTCCTCCGCAGCTATACACACAGATATACTATCACCTGTTACTGCTGGTATTGCTGGGACTCGTCATACAGTTAATATCTACCGATATTCAAAATATGAAATCGATCGGAGCGGTGAGTCTGATCGGATATCTTATTTTTGTAGGGGTAACCCTTTATCTTGGTCTTCGACCCAGTCCAAGAGCTTATGGTGACTCTTATTTCTACGGACACTCCTTTGAGATGCAGCGACTAGGATTGGTGCAGTATAGAAGCAGTGACTGGGCTTTCAGTGCATTTTTGAAGTTCTCCACCAGTACCATGACATTGGATCAGTTTTTCCTGGCCATCGACATTATATATGTGGTACCCTGTTTTATATTCAGCAAAAAATACTTCAAAACCTACTGGTTTTATGCGTTCTTTATGTTTGTTGGCTCCTTTTCCTTCTTCAGTTACGGCACGAATGGCTTGCGGAATGGAATGGCCACAGCACTATTTATACTTGCACTATGCTTTTATGAACGAAAATGGTTGATGTTTATTATTATGTACATTGCCATTGGGGTGCATGCGTCAATACTCATACCCCTGGTTGGATTTATGGTGACCTTGTTCTATAAGAATACTAAATACATCCTTATTGCCTGGCTTTGCTTTATCCCGCTTTCTTTGATCAGTGGAGGGGTATGGGAATCTCTTTTCAGTGGTTTTATTGATGATGGCCGTTCTGCATACCTCGGGCAGGGTAATATTGATGCTCAGACCGTCCGTGGGTTTCGCTGGGACTTTATCCTGTATTCAGCAATGGGTATATTCGCCGGATACTACTTTATTATCAAAGAGAAGTTTACAGAGAAATTTTATGTACACCTTTACAATACTTTCGTTATCGCCAACGGATTTTGGGTTCTTGTTATCCGGGCAAACTATAGTAACCGTATTGCGTACCTTTCCTGGTTCCTGATGGCTCCGGTTATCATCTACCCGATGGTGAAGATGAAGTTCTGGAAAAACCAGAATATTATATTGGCTTCTGTTATCTCCATATATTATTTATTTACCTACTTCATGCTTGTTATTATAGGATAATGGAAAAAACACTTACGATATTTACACCGGCCTTTAACAGAGCGCATACGCTCCCCCGGTTATATGAGAGTTTATTGCGACAGACCAGTGCTGATTTTGAATGGCTGATTGTAGATGATGGTTCCTCCGATAATACACGGGAGCTGGTGCAGCAATGGATATCTCAAGCCACAATGCCGATCCGTTATATACATCAGCAAAACCAGGGCATGCATGGGGCGCATAACACCGCTTATAAACACATTGCAACTGAGTTGAATGTATGCATAGATTCAGACGATTATATGCCGGATAATGCGGTAGAGATAATTGTACACTTCTGGGAGCAGCATGGTAATGAACAATATGCCGGTCTTATCGGCCTGGATCAAATGATGGGAGGAGGACTTATTGGTGCTGCCTTCCCTGATGATTTAAAAGAAACAACCCTCCTCGGCTACTACGAAAGCGGTGGCAGCGGAGATAAAAAGCTGGTCTATCGTACCGAGGTCATTAAACGCTACCCCGAGTATCCTATATTTAGTGGAGAAAAATATGTAGGACTTGCATATAAATACTACCTGGTAGATCAGGATATGCCCTTGCTGGTCTGTAATGAAGTATTATGTATTGTTGAATACCAGCAGGACGGGTCAAGCTTTAGCATGTTCCGCCAATACTGGAACAATCCCAGGGGATTTGCCTTTTACCGTAAAGAACGGATGAAAGTGGTCTCATCCGCCAAAAGAAGATTTATAGAGAATATACACTATGTATCCAGTGCCCTGATCGCTGGAGAAAAACAATTTATCGCTCAGTCTCCCTTGCCTGCCTATACTGTTCTGGCCCTGCCTTTCGGTTGGTTGCTGAAGCAATATATCGGCTATAAAGTGCGTAAAGGCGCAAAAATGAATTTTAATAAAACCGGATCCTGATGAAAGTACTGCAGATTATTAATAGTCTGGGTACCGGTGGGGCTGAAAAGCTTTTGCTGGATACCATTCCTCGTTATGTTGCACAGGGAATTGAAATGGATATATTATTGCTGGATCATAAAAAGACACCCTTTCTGCAGCAGCTGGAAGCCCTCAAATGCTGTAATATATATTATGCGGCAAAGGATAACAGTGTGTATAGCCCAAGGCATATCAGAGCCATTATCCCGTTTCTGAAAAAATATGACCTTGCCCATGTGCACCTTTTCCCTGCTCAATACTGGGCAGTGCTGGCAAAGAAACTATCCGGAGCAAATATTAAACTGATCTTCACAGAACATAATACGACGAACAGGAGACTGGAGCATCCGCTCCTGCGCAGGATTGATAAACTGTTATACCAGTATTATGATCGCACAGTATGCATTACGGCAGGAATCCGTGATGTACTGGTCAATCATACCGGTTTGCCGCAGGCCCGGTTTCCGGTTATCGAAAACGGGGTCGATCTGGCACAGATCAGGACGGCAATACCCATGCCTAAAGCTGAGATTCAGGAGCAATTAAAGGATGAAGACACGCTGCTCATACAAGTTGCCGGTTTTCGGGAGCAGAAAGATCAGGCAACCTTGATCCGGGCAATAACACATTTGCCGCAGCATGTAAAATTGCTATTAGTTGGAGATGGCATCACTCGCCCTACCTGCGAAGCCCTGGTGGATACACTGGGACTAAGAGACCGGGTTTTATTTCTGGGGCAACGTACCGATGTCGCCCGACTCCTAAAATCTGTCGATATTGTAGTGTTGTCCTCTCATTACGAGGGCCTTTCTTTGTCAAGTATAGAAGGTATGGCTTCGGGTAAGCCATTTGTGGCCAGTAATGTGCCCGGCCTTAAGGAAGTAGTCGGTGGAGCAGGTCTGCTGTTTGATCAGGGTGATGATGCTGGCCTGGCTGAGGTATTACATAAACTGATAGAAGATAAAGAATGGTATCGCCAGATAGCGGCACAATGTGCGCAAAGGGCAGAGCAATATGATATTCAGAAAATGGTAAACCAACATATAGAACTGTATGAGTATATCTGTTCGTAAGCCCAAAATTATCCGTACTGCGACGATAGCCCTTTCCCTGGATTACCTGCTTAAAGGGCAGCTGGCCTTTTTGAATAAAAATGCAGCAATAATTGCCGTTTCCGGTCGTGATCATCATCTCGATACGGTTACAGAACGGGAAGGAGTACGCACTGTAGATATATCCATGCAGCGATCTATCAGTCCGCTGAAAGATCTGGTTTCCTTAGTGCGCTTATATAAATTATTTCGCAGAGAAAGACCCGATATAGTACATTCAATTACTCCAAAGGCGGGCCTGCTCAGTATGCTGGCCGCGAAGATGGCCGGTGTACCGGTGCGTATACATACATTCACCGGTCTTATATTCCCTTCAAAAAAGGGAATATTTCAAAAACTGCTGATTCAGATGGACCGTCTGCTGTGCCGCGCTGCCACACACATTATACCGGAGGGGCAGGGTGTCTTGCAAGACCTGAAGGCTTATAAGATCACGGGAAAACCAATGAAGGTCCTGGCCAATGGAAATGTAAATGGTCTGGATACCGGCTTTTTTGACCCTGCAAAGGTCACAGAGGCAGAACGGAATAGCTTAAGAAATACTTTGGGAATACAACCCGGAGATTTTGTATTCATCTTTGTCGGTAGGCTGGTTCGTGATAAAGGCATTAATGAGCTTGTAGCTGCTTTTGAAGAAATATCAAATACCGAAGCCAGGGTGAAATTACTGTTGGTTGGACCTTACGAGGAAGAACTAGACCCTTTACTACCGGAAACGAAGCAGAAAATAGAACAGAACAGCAATATCATTACAGCAGGCTTTCAGAAAGATGTGCGTCCGTATATGGCTATAAGCCATGCATTAGCTTTTCCCAGTTATCGTGAAGGTTTTCCAAACGTCGTTTTGCAGGCGGGAGCCATGGAGCTACCTGCTTTAGTAACCGATATTAATGGTTGTAACGAAATTATAGAAGAGGGTGTAAATGGCTTATTGATACCTGCTGGTTCAACAGAAGCATTGGCATCCGGAATGCTGCAATTATACAAAAACAAAGAACAGTACCACCAGCTCAGGCAGGAAGCCAGGAATCTGGTAGTTTTCCGTTACCGGAATGAAGAAGTCTGGAATGCGATACAGACATTCTACCAAAAACTGTTATCATAATGTAATCATATAGCCATAAACAGGGCAGAATAGCGTCGAATATGTAAAAAAGAGTACATTTGCAAAAAAGGAGATTATAGTATTATGTATATAACTGTGGGAAAAAGAGTAATAGACCTTACGGTTGCATTATTCGGTTTTGTATTACTTTCCCCTGTCTTTGTACTGGCTGCTATACTCTTGTTTTTTGCCAATCAGGGTAAACCATTCTTTTTTCAGAAGCGCCCGGGAAAGAAAGGTAAAATCTTCAGCATTATCAAGTTCAAAACAATGAACGATAAGAAAGATGCACAAGGAAACTTGTTGAGTGATGCTGAACGGATGACTACAGTTGGCAGCTTTGTCAGAAAAACATCTATAGACGAAATTCCCCAGTTACTCAATGTTATTAAAGGAGACATGAGTCTTATTGGACCCAGGCCTTTATTGGTAGAGTATCTGCCCTTATACAGCAAAGAACAGTCGCGGAGGCATGACGTTCGCCCCGGCATTACAGGTTGGGCACAGGTAAATGGTCGCAATGCCATATCCTGGTCACAGAAGTTTGCCTATGATGTCTGGTATGTAGATCATGTATCTCTTGGTCTTGACCTGAAAATAGCCCTGAAGACTGTTCAGAAAGTATTCAAATCCGAAGGCATTAGTGCTGATGGATCAGTTACCATTGAGAAATTTAAAGGAGAAGCTGAATAAATGGAACAGGCATATATTTTATATGGCGCCAGCGGACATGGCAGTGTTATCCTGGATATCTTAGAGCAGGAAGGGAAGGATGTTCTTTTTTTTATAGATGATAATCCGAATTTGATTATTTTTGATCAATTGAGGGTACGACCATCGGTAGAAGCATTAGCTGATATTTCGATCAGAGAAGTGTCGCCAAACTATATTATTTCTATAGGCAATAATATAATCCGGAAAAAAATCGCAGAAGAGACGCTTGCAAAATGTACATTTGGTAAGGGAGTACATCCCAGAGCTATTATCTCTCCCAAAGCAATGATTGGTGAAGGTACCGTTGTTGTTGCAGGAGCAGTGATTAATGCTAAAACAAGCATTGGCAAACATGTGATCATTAACACGAATGCTTCAGTGGATCATGATTGTATCATTCATGATTACGTACATATTGCACCAAATGCTACACTGTGTGGTAATGTGACAGTAGGAGAAGGGGCACATATCGGAGCCGGAGCAACGATAAAGCAGGGCATCCATATCGGAGCCTGGGCCGTAATAGGAGCCGGCGCAGTAGTAATCAGAGATATTCCCGATGGTGCAACTGTGGTGGGCAATCCCGCAAAACAAAAAACTATTTGAAAAACTATTTGAAAAAATACTATCATTTACATGAGTGAGTATAGAACTATGAAAGAATATATTGAGGAGTTACCTCGACATATTACGGAGGGATTGCATATCGGAGCAGATTATACGTTCAAGCATAAACCTGGTGCTGTGAAGAATATACTACTTGCCGGTTTGGGTGGTAGTGGTATCGGTGCGGAGATTGTTACCAACTATATTGATAAAAAAATAAGTGTACCGGTACTGACCTGCAAGGATTACTTCCTGCCGGGTTTTGTAGATCAGGATACACTGGTGATTGCCTGTTCTTATTCCGGCAATACAGAAGAAACCTTATACATATTTGAAGAGGCCTGTAAGCGTAATGCCCAGATTGTTTGTATCACTTCCGGCGGTAAGCTGGTTAATGCTGCTGCACAAAAAGGTGTAGACCTGCTGCAAATACCATGCGGTATGCCTCCAAGGGCCTGCATTGGCTACTCGTTTGTACAAATCTTATTTGTACTGAAGCATTTTGGCATTATCGGCGATCAGTTTGTAAATGAACTGCAGGCCGCTGTTGCCTTACTGGAACAAACACACGAAGAAATTAAAGCAGAGGCAAAAGAAATTGTTGCCCGTATAGATAACAGAATGCCGGTCATTTATGTAGACCAGCATATTGCCAGTGTAGCCACACGTTGGCGCCAGCAGTTTAATGAAAACAGTAAGATCCTTGGCTGGGAAAGAGTAATTCCCGAGATGAACCATAATGAACTGGTAGGATGGAGAGATCAGAATGAGCAACTGGCTGTTTTGTTCCTGCATAGCGGTGACGAATATGAACGTATCGTAAAAAGATTCCAGATCAATAAAGGTATCATAGAACAGTATACATCTGTAGTGATAGATGTGTATGCCAAAGGAAATACTTATTTTGAAAAGGTACTGTATCTGATTCTCTTAGGTGACTGGAGCAGTTGGTACCTTTCCGAGCAAAGACATGTTGACGCTGTAGAGGTTGAGGTAATCGATTATCTTAAAAAATCGCTTTGCGAATAATATAGAAAATATAAAGTAACAAAGAGCGGGCGTGTACAATACACGCCCGCTCTTTGTTTGTCCTGGTCTGGCCTAATGACCTAATGCCAGTTTGTATATTGTAGCCGCTACCAGCTCAGATGCATTATGATCTGCCTGTAGCATTTGCTTCAACGTTTTATATGCCGCTTTAAGATCTGAAATAGCTTCATGATTATATAAAATCAATTCCAGTGCCTGCTGTAAATTGGATATAGTATAATCATCCTGGATGAGTTCGCGTACTGCAGGGCGATCAAGAATAAGGTTCACCAGGGAGATGTACTTCACCTTCACCAGGTTCTTTACGAGGGTATAAGTTATAGGGCTAGTCTTATACACCACTACCTGCGGTACTTCCAGCAGTGCCGTCTCCAGGGTTGCCGTTCCGCTGGTTACAATTGCAGCGTCAGCTATTTTAAGGATATCATATGTTTTATGCTGTACTAAACGTATAGAAGGATTATTCCCGATAAACTCCTGGTATAGCGCAGCATCCTGTGCCGGAGCCTGTGCAATAATGCACTCATAATCGGGGTAGTGCCCTGCACATTCCAGCATGACAGGTAATAGTTTTCTGATTTCCTGGGTACGGCTTCCGGGAAGTAATGCGATTATTTTCTTGCCTTTTTTATCCAGAGAGGAAGGTTTGCTCTCTTCAGCATGCATCACCTCCATTAATGGATGCCCTACATAGCTGACACGGTACCCATACTTATCATAATAAGCCTTTTCAAAAGGAAGGATAACCATCATCTCATCTACATATTTATGAATATGATGCACCCGTTTTTCTTTCCAAGCCCAAACCGTAGGAGAGATATAATAAGCCGTTTTGTAACCCTGTAATTTTGCCCATTGTGCAATGCGCATATTGAAGCCAGGGTAATCTATAAATACTACCACATCCGGGTTAAAGGCGGCAATATCTTTCTTACACAATTTGATATTGCCCAGTATTGTTCCTAAATGTTTTACCACCTCGACAAAACCCATAAAAGCCAGGTCCCTGTAGTGTTTTACTACATGGCCACCTGCAGCCTGCATCATATCGCCGCCCCAGCAGCGGATATCCGCTTCAGGGTCTGTTTGTTTCAGTGCCCTGATCATATTACTGCCATGCAGATCGCCACTTGCCTCACCGGCAATGATGTAGTATTTCATAATCCGTAAAAGATTTGTGCAAAAGTACTATAGATGTTTCAGATATACTGCTTACCGGTAAAAGTCCAGAACGGACTGTGGTGCCCATGCACCTGTACTTCTTGCTTTATCATCATTAAAAGTAAGATCGGCAGTCATCTTCTCCAGGGTTGAGCGGTTAAGCGGGAATCCGGGAATAAAAGTGCCTAAGCCTGCCATCAGCCGTGCCAGTATATAGGGAATGCTTAATGGTTTTTTTTTGCCCGCTTTTGCAGCCATAACCTGGCTTAGTGCCGCAAAAGTAGGGTGCTGTCCGTCAGTAAGGTGATAGACGCCTCCAATGGCAGACAAGGGCATAATCGCTGTAGCAACATCACTTGCCAGTACCATGCTTTTATGTGCCCTGCCACCGGCGATATTATAATACCGGTCTTTTTGTATAGCATGCTGCATTTTGCCTAGATTGCCCGGAGCATGCGCTCCTGCCAGCAGCGGCAGGCGTAGGATCGTGCAGCGGACATGGTGTTTCCGGCACCACTGCTGTACCATTGCCTCAGCCATTATTTTACTTTTACCGTAAGCACTAGTAGCTTGTAATGGAGTGTTTTCACCAATATTGATACCCTGCTCAAGACCATATACCGCAACAGTACTGATCAGTACAAATGCTTTTGGTAGTGTACTTAACTGCTCCAATGCCTGCAATAAGTGTTTTGTTCCCTCTGCGTTTACCTTGTAAAATTCCTGTTCTTCGGTTTCCGTTTGAGGTATACTATGCGCTTTTCCCGCAGTATGTATTATGGTCGAAATTTGTTCATCCGGTAGTTGAAATGGATTACAGATATCAATAGCCAGTCGGGCATCAGTCCGGGATAAAGTACGTAGCTCCGCAGCAGGTATTGCCTGGCAGATATGCTTTCCTAAAAAACCGTTTGCTCCGGTAACCAGTATCATAATTTATCGCTTGTACCCTAGCAGGGTTAATGTTCTTTGATTGATAGCACGACGTTCCTTATCCAGAAACCAGCCCCATTTATTAAAATAGTATACAGCCGATTGCATACCGATCCGGGTCAGTTTACGCGAACGGTGAGACCCCTTGGCAAAAGCATGATATATGGTGGCGCCAGGGTGAAAGATTGTCTGGTAGCCAGCTTTGATTAGCCTGCGGCAGAGATCAGTCTCCTCGCCGTACATAAATATACGCTCGTCAAATAAGCCGGTATTCCGGAGAGCAGCTATGTTTAATAACATAAAGCAGCCAGACAAATAGGGTACTTCCATAATATCCTTGTAGCCCGTAAATCTCAGTTCGAATAATTGATTGCGCTCATCAACCATAGATTTGAAAGGATTGAAACGGCGGCCGATCCAGTCATATGGCGTAGGAAGCAGTTTGCATAAATACTGCAGACTACCATCAGGATACAAGACCTTCGGCATAATATTACCTACTTTAGGATGGGCATCAAGATAGTTCAGTAATACTTCCAGTGTATCCGCTTCAAAATATACATCAGGATTCAGCACCAGGTGATACGGAATCTGAGCCTCCATACTTTTCTGAAGCGCAATATTATGACCGGCACCATAACCTCTGTTGTTATTGGTAAATATATATTCGATCCGGTTATCTTCAAACGGTTCAGAGAATAGCGGTTGAGGAGAATTGTCTACCAGGTATAAATGCTGTACCTGGGGGCACTGCAATACGCTGCCGATAGCCCGGGCCAGCATATCCATACTGTTATTATACAGCACAATGCTGCAGGAAAGTACTGGAAGTGTCATCCCGTAAAAATACAATTAAACTACAAATATTTGCGCTTAAGCCCGAAGTATGTAATACTTAATGGGATCATGATGACCAGCCCGGTTATGATAATATTCCAGTTTGTAAAAACAACGACAGCATTAACGGCAAGCTGTACAGAAGCGTAGATAGTAGAGATAACCAGATGGCTCTGTTTCCCCTCATTGGCCAGTCGCTGGTATAAGTGTTGGCGGTGAGGTTTGAAAATATTCTCCTTTTTACGCAATCTTTCCAGGATGGTATAGCCGGTATCGATTCCGTATACAGAAAGGAATAAAATATATTCGAAATGATGTTGGAGGAAAATGATATAGCATAAGGCCGCCACTGTCCAGAATCCGAGACCTATAGATCCCACATCGCCCAGGAAACAGATAGCCCTTTTGCGGAAGTTGAAAAACAGGAAAACGATACAGGAAACAATACCATAGTTCACAAAAGCCGTGCTTTCCATATGCTCTGTGTATTTGATCACAAACCAGAAAGAGGAAAAAGAGATCAGGCTGTACAGTGCTGTCATGCCATTAATGCCATCCATAAAATTATAGGCATTAATAATTCCCAGCATAATAAACAGCAGGCTGGTAGAGAACCATAGTGGCCAATGCTCAAATACACTAAACCCATGCATCAGCATCAGCACCGAGATGACATGGATCGGCAGCCGTACATACACCGGCAGGCTACGTATATCGTCTATAAAACTAATAAACGAGATCAGCATGGCCCCGGCAAATACATAAATAAAATGGGGATAATACTGGGAAAAAGTAATCGTATACGCGATCAGCGAAAGCGGAAATACGACTCCCGCTCCACGTACAATAATATGATTGTGCGAAGATCTGAGGTTAGGAATGTCTACAATATTAAAGCGCTTAGCAATAAATATGTATAACAGCATTAAACAAAATAGGGCAACGCCGTACTGCAGGTAAAACATCTATGACTCTATACTTTCTGATTTTTGAAGATGGAAATACATAAGGGCCGGCCGGCCTTTATGTATACAACGCTAATCTACCGGAAACAAGTATCAAAAACGTCAAAAATACGGGCGAAATCGGCATCGGTAAGATTAGAGCCGGAAGGCAGGCATAAGCCCTGCTCAAATAACTGCTCACCTACTTTTTCGCCATAATAAGGTGCCTGGGCAAATACAGGTTGCAGGTGCATTGGCTTCCATAAAGGGCGGCTCTCAATATCTTTAGCCAGCAAAGCCTCTCTGAGGGTTTCTCTGCTTAAGCCATTCGTTTTAGCCGGATCAATAACAAGGGCAGTGAGCCATCTGTTACTGAAGCTTTCTGGCTGCTCCTGGTGCATGGTCACACCCTCTATCGTACTGAAGTAATTTGCATAACGGTCAAAATTGGATCTTCTTTTGGCAATCCAGTCATTCAGGACTTCCATTTGTCCTCTCCCGATTCCGGCTACGATATTGCTCATCCGATAATTGTAGCCAATATGGGAATGCTGGTAATGTGGCGCATTATCTCTGGCTTGTGTAGCCAGGAAGGTTGCCTTCTGGGCCAATGCTTCAGTTTGTGCTACTAAAGCCCCTCCACCGGAGGTTGTAATAATTTTATTGCCATTGAAAGACAGGCAGGACATCAGACCGAAGGTGCCGCATTGCTGCCCCTTATAGGTAGAGCCCAGCGATTCAGCTGCATCTTCAATAACCGGTATGTTGTATTGTTGTGCGATTTGCAGGATAAGATCCATTTTAGCAGGCATACCATAAAGGTGCACCGGCACGATCGCTTTTATATTTTTCCCTTTAGCCAACCGGTCTTTTATCGCAGTCTCCAGCGCTACAGGGCATATGCACCATGTATCCGGCTCGCTATCGACAAATATAGGTGTAGCACCAACGTAAGTGATCGGGTTGGCAGAGGCAGAGAATGTCATAGACTGACATATGATCTCATCTCCGGGTTGTACGCCCAGTAATAAAAAAGCCAGGTGCAATGCTGCGGTTCCAGAACTTAAAGCTGATACAGATACATTTTGTCCCAGGTACTGCTGGATGTCTTCTTCGAAGCCGTTTACATTAGGGCCGAGCGGCGCAACCCAGTTTGTATCAAATGCTTCTTTAATGTACTTCTGCTCTCCACCGCCCATATGTGGTGAAGAAAGCCAAATTTTTGTTGAAACCGACATTACTTATAGATTTTTAATAAATTTGCTTCCCGAATATTGTCTGGAAGTTGGGCAAATGTAATGATAATCTCCTTCTTAGACCATATTTTATCTGATTTCTTGAAGAGCGTAATGAAGAGGGTTTAGCGTTTAAGAAATAAATTAGAATTGCATGTTTTCGATTTTTAAGAAAAATAAAAAGGTCTCTATAGATATTGGCTCTATTGTAATACAGGATATGCACTCGCATATCTTACCTGGGATTGATGATGGTGCTCCTGACGTAGATACTGCGGTATCACTGATAAAAGGAATGATGGCTTGTGGAATCAAAAAGTTCATGGGTACACCACATATCATGTCTGAGCTGCACAAAAATGATCGCACAACTATTACACAAGCTTATGAGCGCCTGAAAGAAGGATTGACCCTCGCTGGCATTGATATCTCCCTTTCTTATGCTGCAGAGTATATGATTGATGAGAATTTTCTTAATGTGCTTAAGGAGGGTAATCTGCTCACGGTAACAGATAATAAAATCCTGATCGAAACCCCGTTCTACTCAGAGCCATTTGATATTGAAGAAGTGCTTTTCAATATCGAGGCGGCGGGCTATAAGGCTATTTTAGCTCATCCGGAACGTTATCACTATGTAGATGATAAGTTATCAGTATTTAATAAATATCTCGATCGTGGAGTGGGCCTGCAATTAAATGTATTGTCCCTGTCCGGCTATTACGGATCAAAAGAAAAAGAGGTTGCAGAGAAAATGCTGCAGGAAGGAATGTACTCCTTTATTGGTACCGATCTGCATCATGAAAGACACCTGAAAAGACTTTCCTTTATGCAGCTGGACCAGAAAATAGTGAAGCGCCTGGAGCAAACAAACTGGCAGAATATTACCATTTAGAATTTATTTCAATAGAGACAAATGCAGGCAAGGAAATTGCCTGCATTTGTTATATGATTATATTTCATTGTCCTTTGGCTGTTCTGCTGCAGCTTCCTGCAGTTTATTGTATTTCCAGAAGTAAAGCTTCCTGATCTGGTCCGCTTTTTCACCGATTATATTACGGTCTTTTATTACCCTTCTGACCCATTGTTCTGAGGTGCAGACGTCTTTGTGTGCCGCTACCCATTTTACAGACTCGGCTTGGATCGCATCGTACTTTCTTGTATATTTGTTCATTTGTGCGGTTTGTTTCATTATTTGCAACTGCAAAATAGATGATAATTTTCATTTATTTTATTTATGAGGAGAAAATTTTCTTCAATTATGGATACTGTTTTGGCAAGAATTAGCCAATTGGCTGAAAAGGAAGGTGTTACTATTACTGGTTTGGAACAGAAGATAGGGGCGAGTAAGGGCGTTTTGTCCCGTGCACTGGCCAAAAATACCGATATTCAATGTAAATGGCTGGTAAGAATCGTTGAAAATTATCCCCTTTATAATGCCTCCTGGCTCCTGACCGGTAAAGGAAATATGCTTAAAGAGGTGCACAGAAGCGCGCTGATTCCCTTATTCAATGATATAGCTTCTGTTGAAGATGTATCTGAACCCGGTGAAATATATACTACAGCATCCATCGATCCGGGAGACTGGTTTCCTGCAGCATCAGCCGCTATGCGGTATCATAACGTAGGAATGACAGAGTATCAGCCGGGTTGTGTGCTGATCCTGCGAAAGAAAGCAAATCCTCATGAACTGGTGTGGGGAGAAGATTATGTAATCGGGTATGGCGACAACCGGATATTGAGAACCGTGCAGCCCGCAGAAGATAAAGACCATCTTTATGCTTATGCTACAGATGAATCAACTTACATAGACGGGAGACCTAAATACCCACCGGTACATATCAATATCGACAGGATAAAGCTTGTTTTCCAGGTTTTGGGTCATATACACAAGCGGGAGAGTAACGACCGCATCTATACAAATCGATAAGGCTTGCTCATCAGTATTGCCACTATTTCCACACAGTTTCACGATTACTGACACATTTATTTATATTTGTTTTTCGTAGACATGGTTTCGTAGTTTTAAACTGCGAAACCATGTCTACGAAAAACTATACTACTTACCTATGGAAAATGTTTTGAACAGGATCGACCAGATTGCCCGGCACGAGGGCATCACTATAACTGCACTGGAACAGCGCATCGGAGCCAGCAAAGGAGTGCTGTCCAGGGCACTGAATAAAGACACTGACATTCAGAGTAAATGGCTCGTCAGGATATGCGAGATCTTCCCTCGTTACAATGCGACCTGGATTATATCCGGACAGGAAGATATGCTGCGCGGTGATCATAGCCGGAGGGCAAACAGGATTCCCTTTTATAAAGATGTAGACGAGGTGAGGGCTGTTGAGGAGCCGGAAAACCAGTATAACCTGAGCTATATTGATCCCGGTGATTGGTTTCCCGGTGCAACCGCAGCTACACTGTATTATAATACCAGTATGAAAGAGTATGCACCGGGCTGCCTGCTTGTACTGCGCCAGAAATATAAGATCGATGAGTTAATCTGGGGAGAACACTATATAATCGAATACGGTGACAATCGGCTGTTAAGAGAAATACAGCCTTCGGAAGACAAGGACTTTATTTATGCATATGCAACCAATGAAGCCACCTATCTGGATGGTCGTTACAAATATCCACCGGTGAAAATAAGTAAAAAGGAAATCCGCAGTATTTTCCAGGTGCTTGGTTATGTATGTAAACGACAAGATAACGGGGCGATATATAGCAATGATTAAAAACCTTAAAAAGGTTCTTTTATCCGCTCAATCATCTTCTGGTATAATTTATGCCAGCCTTTATGTTCTCTGCCCGTGCCGAGGTTGTTATTATGAAATATACTCACAAACTGGCCCTGTACTTGTTTGGTAGCCATGATCAGGCGTTCTGCCTCACGGTATGCTTCCGTTTTAGAACCATCATATACATTTATAGCTGTAGTTTCCATAAAGCAGAAAGGATGTACACGCAGACTGGTACGCTCTTCCCGTGCCAGGTCAAACCATAAAAAAGGCTGGGAGGTTCCTGCACGGAACCCGTTGATGGTAGGGTAGCCCATAGAATAATCTTCTTCAATACCAATATCAACAAGGTCGCGGTATGTATCCGGTAATTGCAGCTTAATATAGTGCTGTCTGCTAGATAAGATATAGCGGCCGGTAATATTCTGTAGGGTATGCAGCTCTTTTTGTACCAGTGAAGGCTGATTGAATGATCCGTATGATGGATGCAGCCCAACATGGTAAAGGCTGGCTGTATGTTTGATCAATTCCTGCATAGCAGGCGTTTTGGGATCAATATTCCGGTCGAACGGCCCTGACTGTCCAACGAGGAAGAAGTAAACCGGTTCCAGGTTATAGAATTTATGCACATCATCCATCCAGGCATAGGCATCGTAGGGGTCCTGCTTTTTGGAGGTGTGTACAATAAGCCGGTCTAGTGCCCAGCCGATGCGCAGGCGCAGTAGATCCTTTACGGCACCGCCCCAGTTTTGCTTTTTAGGCTTATTCAGATATGCCCATGCGATATCTATATCATAAGTGGGCAGAAAAGTAAAATCGTTGTGAGGAATCGTAATGTTGAATTTCCGCTCCAGTATCTTTTTGAACGCCAGCACCCACTCATCTACAACCGGTTGTTGCAGGAATGAGTATTGTACCGCAACAGAATTGGTGTGCCAGTAGCGGCCATGTTTATCTTTTTTATGCGGGAGGTACTCTTCATAACGCGAAAGCATATAAAAAGTAGCAGAAAAAATGTCGAAAGGAATTAATGCCCCTGGTTGATTATAAAACAGGATCGTACTTTTTTTCCAGCGGTTGACATTAAGTTGCTGGGCACTCTCTCCCGTCTCAAAGATCAGCCGGTGAGGGATAATGAGTATATCCTCATTATGCATCCGGGCTTCAGAATAATTTATTTTGGGTCCCTGGTGTTGCAGCCAGGTGTCCTTATCATAAGTGATCCGGTAATCAATACTCATCTGCTCCCTGAAGATCCAATCCAGGACATACTGCAGGCGTGTAGTGATTTGCACACAGTATATCAGTATTTGGTGGGGAAACTCCATGGTTCGATGTTTTAGCTAAAATAACAAGGTTTGGGTGGATTGCCAACTCTGCATCCGGATCTAGCTATGTGCCAGTAATTCATTCTGTGCAGAAAGATTAATTGCTGCATCATTAAGGATCGATAATACCTCTGCCAGACTAGCGGCATTGACCAGTTTGGCGCGGAACTCTTTAGCACCCCTCAGTCCTTTCAGGTAAGTGGCATAGTGCCGGCGCATCTCCAGGATGCCGAGCTTTTCACCTTTCCACTCTGCAGAGCGGGTAAGGTGTCTGCGGCACACCTCAATACGATCCCCTACAGTAGGGGGAGGTAATATCTCCCCGGTAGCAAAGTAATGCTTCACCTCTTTGAAAAACCATGGGTAGCCAATGGCCGCTCTTCCGATCATAATGCCATCTACACCGTAGCGGTTTTTATATTCCAGGGCCTTCTGTGGTGTATCGATATCTCCGTTTCCGAAGATAGGGATCTGTATGCGTGGGTTATCTTTTACTTTCCCGATCAGGGTCCAGTCAGCATCTCCCTTATACATCTGCATACGGGTACGGCCATGGATAGACAGTGCTTTGATGCCTACATCCTGCAGGCGTTCAGCGACCTCTTCAATATTTTTGCTGCTCTCATCCCAACCCAGGCGGGTTTTAACGGTAACCGGCAGGTCGGTAGAATCTACCACCGCTTTGGTTAACTGTATCATTTTAGGGATATCTTTAAGGATACCGGCACCCGCACCTTTACAAACCACCTTTTTTACAGGGCAGCCGAAGTTAATATCAATCAGGTCGGGATTGGTTGCCGCAACGATCTTGGCAGACAAGGCCATTGCTTCTTCATCACCCCCGAATATCTGTATACCGATCGGACGTTCATAATCGAAAATGTCCAGTTTCTGCCGGCTTTTAATAGCATCACGGATCAGCCCCTCAGAGGATATAAACTCTGTATACATAAAGTCTACACCCTGTTCTTTACACACTGCACGAAAAGGCGGGTCGCTTACATCCTCCATAGGAGCAAGCAACAGGGGAAATTCACCCAGTTCGATATTGCCGATTTTTACCATAATATTGACTGCAAAATTACAATAAATAAAATTATACGGTGTCAAAAGGCTCTTAAACTCCTGATGACACCGTATAAAATGAATTGTTTTCTTGTATTTATATGTTCTGATCTACCCAGGCATCACTGTCTTTGATCAGCTGTATCAGTTCATCAACGGCTACTTCGCTGTCAACGTTACGTTTTACGACCTCCTGACCTTTATACAAGGTGATTTTACCTACACCACTGCCTACATAACCGAAGTCGGCATCTGCCATCTCGCCGGGGCCGTTTACAATACAGCCCATCACACCAATTTTAAGACCTTTGAGGTGATGTGTTGCTGCCCTTATTTTAGCGGTCGTTTCCTGCAGATCAAATAAGGTTCTGCCGCAACTGGGGCAGGAGATGTATTCTGTTTTGGAAATACGGGTGCGGGTAGCCTGTAAAATACCGAATGCAGCATCGTTCAGGAATTTTTCAAGATGATGCTCGCCGGTGAGTGCTTTATAAGCATGAGGTTTCAGTCCTAATGATAGTCCGTCGCCGAAGCCGTCGATGAGCAATGCTCCACATTCTGTAGCGAAATGAATCAGATGCTCATCCATTGTAGCCCAGTAGCTGTCATTCATTATGACTACCGGGTTGTGGATCTGACGATCGATCAGTTCCATGCACATCCTGCGGATGGCTTGCATTGCATTTTTATGTTCGCAACTCAGGCAGAGTACCACAGTTTTATCTTCCTTAAGCAGTGCAACATCATCCATATTTACCGGAAACTCGTTATTGTAGCAATCTACCATGACCAGGTTGATGCGGCGGCTTTTCTGTTCCGGGGTAGCATTCAGGTATTCCTCTAAGAGGAATATTGGGAATGTCTGCTCTTTATGGGCTGACTGTTGCCATTGACTGGCCCAGGTAAGCACCTTTAACGTGCCTGGCAGGGCAAAGCCAAGGTCTGGCTGCTCGGTGAATAAATAGTCTGCTGCTGCATCTGCAATCTGCCACTTATCCAGGTCTGCACTGTATGTATACCCGATGGCCTGAAGGCTTTCCGGGCTGATGTCTTTATTGAATTTGGAATAGTCGGCTATGACAACTGGTACCTGTGCCCCTCCGATGTTTTCCACCGCAAAACTACTGCGGCGCTTATATTCAAAAGGATTGTATGGCAAAGCAGTTATAGTTGGAATGGTAGCTTCAGTCAGCTTGTAAGAATTGGTTTCATAACGTTTAACCAGGTCGCGGCATACCGGGATCTCAAGCTCCGGATTCTCGGTGAGCGATACGCGCACGGTATCGCCGATGCCATCTTCCAGCAAAGTTCCGATGCCTACAGCACTTTTGATACGGCCATCTTCACCATCGCCTGCTTCCGTTACACCAAGATGCAGGGGATAGATTACCCCGAACTCTTCCTGCATTGTTTTTACCAGGAGTCTGTATGCATGTACCATTACCTGCGGGTTGCTGGATTTCATACTGATCACCAGGTTATGGAAGTCCTGGCTGCGGGCAATGCGGAGAAATTCCATAGCACTTTCCACCATGCCATTATGTGTATCCCCGTAACGGCTCATAATGCGGTCGCTGAGCGATCCATGGTTCGTGCCGATGCGGATAGCGGTATGATGTTCTTTACAGATATTGATCAGGGGGATGAACTTTTTAGCAATTCTGTCCAGTTCTTCCTGGTAGTCCTCATCGGTATACGTAAGGGTTTCAAATTTCTTTTTGTCTACATAGTTGCCCGGATTCACACGCACTTTCTGGATCAGTTGTGCGGCAATTTCCGCAGCATTAGGCGTGTAATGTATATCAGCAACGAGCGGTACATTATAGCCCTGGGCTTCAATACCCCTGCGAATGGCAGCCAGGTTCTCCGCTTCTTTCTTTGATGGAGCCGTAATCCTTACCAGTTCTGCACCGGCTTCAATGCAGCGGATCGTTTCCGCTACAGATCCTTCCGTATCCATCGTGTCTTTGGTCGTCATCGTTTGCAGGCGTATAGGGTGTCCGTTTCCTAACAGAAGACCTCCGGCATTAACCTCAAGTGTCGGGATTCGCTTGTATCGTGTCAGCGAAGCTGCATAATATTCCATACTACAAAAGTAAATACAATAATGAATATTGATGACCTGATTTCAAAACAAAAACGATAGCGGTCCGCTATCGTTTTGTTAATCTTATTTAATCTGTTTAAAAAGGGTTTTCACTTTCCCCGATTTAATGACCTCATTAAGCTGTTTTTCCTTGTCGGTATAACTATAGGCCGCTCCGCAGTTATACATAACCACAATAGGGTCTTTGTCCTGTATCTGGGGCCATAGCTGCTCTTTAGACGGAGGACTGCTCAGTTGGGCATACTCCTCGTAAGTCATCTTCAGAAAGGCCACATGTGCACCGATCCCCCTTTTGTCCAGCCAGTAGCCGTCTGCCAGTGCAACTGGTACAGACATTTCCGGGCTGATGTCCGAGGGAGCAGGGTAGCTGATGATCTTACTCTTATCTGCTGAAAGGGTAACTGCAACAAAGCGGGAGTAATCCTTTTTTGTTTTGTATATCACTACAGCCGGAGACGCGTCAAATTTTGGTTGTACCAATTGAGTCTGCTTGGGTACATTTTTATGGGCACAAGAACTTGTGCCCATAAAAACGGATGTGATTATTAAAAGAGATAATATACGCATAGTCTTATTTTACGATAGAAACCGGTTTGGTAACAATACCTGCTGCAGTATTCATCTGGATGTAATACATACCTTTTCCTAATGCAGTGGCATCAATGCTGAAGCTATTGCTTTGGACGGTTTTGTTCATATATGTTTTACCCAGTACATCATATAATCTGTATCCGGTAATCTTGCTGCCGAATTTACCACCGTCGATATTGATCAGGTTCATTGCAGGATTCGGATAAATATTGATCAGGTTATTTTTGTCTACATTCTGAATGCCTGTAGGTGTTTTTACTACCAGTAATGGCAGGGTAGGTTCACCGCTAACAGAGTCTGTAACAATATACATATCCTGGTTCTGATCTACATATAACTGCAGCACATAATAAGCTGATACCGGTAAGGTCATATTAGACACCGTAGTAGTATTGGTATAGGTGCCATAAGCAGGGATTGATAAAGATGTCTGTCCCAGCATATGGAAATTAGGATTTCCGCTGCCATTTGCTTCTGCAGTATCTACGGCTACAGTATATAATACTATGCCGGAGATTGCGGCAGGGCTGGAGTTCTTAATAGGAGCGGTAATCGTGTACGATGTACCCTGTGCCACTTCTGCATACAAAGGACTTGGTGCTGCGGCTTCTACTAAATTCAGGGTAACCTGCTGGTTGTCCGGAGTCCATGGGTTAGGAGGTAATACGCTTGATGTGGGTTCGATCATTACCAGGGCCTGCTGACCATAGTTGAAGTTACCGCCGCCGCCGCCGGTGCCCAATGCTGAAGGACTCAGGTCGTCTACTTCAAAATAACCATTGCTTAATCCGCCCCATCCCCAGTTGATATGGAACATCTCGGTAGCATCATAACCGTCAAAAACGAAAGCATGACCGCCTAACTGGCCGAAACCAGCGTACAGGATCGGACGACCGGTATTGATCTCAAACATCAGCATTTTGTGCCATGTAGTATCACTAAAGTCGGCACGCTCATACCCTTTGATGGTGGTTTTATACCCGAAGTAATTTTTTAATGCGTTTTCTGAACAGGCCCATCCCATGCCGCCGTCGATCACCTGGGCACCGCTTGCACTGCTGGTATAGTCCATCTCTACAGATACCCCGCAGTGATACATTAATGTAGCGACTGCTGTCTTCTGAGCTGTGGTAGAACCGGATACTAACTGGTTAGGCATATTCGACCAACCATAGGTAGTCGTACCAAAGTTAGCCGACATTGTACCGCCAACGGTGCTGCTGCTGTAGGTATGCTGGCCGGAGCCCTGAGTCGGATTGTTCCAGAATTTCATGATCTGTGCCATTGCGGTAGCCACACAGCCGGTTGGCGTGCCCGTCGGGCAAAGACCGTTATAATAAGTACCCTGGTCCCATAAGGTAGTCACCATAGGGGCAACAGGAGTCGCTAATGTGGACGGGATGGTAATGCTTTGTGCCTGGAGCAGGCGTTGCCATTGAATGGTAACATCTGCCGGAGCAGTACGGTTGCTGATAGCTACTGAAGCGATCTGCTTGCTATAGTTCTGTAACCAGTATTGCGCTTCTGAAGAAACACTATTGTCAGCTGCATAAAATTTGCTTTCGGTAGAATAGCCTAAAACTGGTTGTACACGATCTTCTGCAGAAACGATAACAAATCCGTTGCCCAGCTGGCTTTCAAATACATATACTGTCGGAATGCTAGAGTTGCCGATAGTGTAAGTGTGCGCAAGTCTCAGGTTAGGGTTTCCACCTTTGTTCGTATAGAAACTTTTGGCAGCTTTTAGCGCCTGCTCCTGGTTTACCGTCTTTGCGTAGGTGTTGCTGAACAAGCCTAAAAGCAGGAACGCAGAAATAGATATTTTTTTCATTGAAATAATGATTGAATAAAATAGTTGAAAAAGTCCATAAAGATATGGATACTATTAATATGTTTTGGGGAAAGAGATAACTATTTTTTAATAATGAGGTATTATTATGTTTTTCGGCGGTGAACAACTATTTTCTATACTTTTACATATAATTTCAGGAATTAATATGACTTAATTATTATTTTTTTGGATTATATCTGGAAAAAGAGGTACCTTTGCGAACATTTTGAAAAATCTGTTACTGACAATCTAAAGTTCTTTCCTATACGTGGAACTGAACACAGTAGTGGGTTAATTTTTTAACTTTTTTAATTTTTTAAACATGTCTCGTATAGGCAAAAAGCAAATCACATTAGTAGACAACGTAACGCTTACGGTTTCTGCATCTAATGAAGTAACTGTAAAAGGACCTAAAGGTGAACTGAAACAACAACTGGATCGCGATATGAAAGTTGAAGTTGAAGGTAACACTGTAACAATCACTCGTCCTACTGAACAAATCCGTCACCGTGCATTACACGGTTTATACCGTTCTCTGATCAACAACATGGTTGTTGGTGTGAGCACTGGTTATGAGCTGAAACTGGAATTAGTGGGTGTGGGTTACCGTGCTGCTGTAACCGGTCAGCAACTGGATATGGCTCTGGGTTATTCTCATAACATCATCATCGAATTACCTAAAGAAGTTACCGCTACTGCAGTAATGGAGAAAGGTAAGGCTCCACTGGTTACACTGACTTCTACAGATAAGCAATTGGTAGGTCAGGTAGCTGCTAAGATCCGTAGCCTGCGTAAACCAGAACCGTACAAAGGTAAAGGTATCCGCTTCCAGGGTGAAATTATCCGTCGTAAGGCTGGTAAAACTGCTGGTAAATAATTATAACAAACTCATGCTGAATGTTTCCGGTTATACCTGGAGACATTCAGCATAATCTATACAAGTAACCTTCGGAAGCCTTCTTTATCCAGTGTATGGTGATGAGATGTACAAAAAAGGTATTCCTCTGAAACGGGGAACATACCATTGCCAGCATTACACACGTAAAGGGGAGCCCGTACAAATAAAAATAAAATGTCAAAAACAGCAAAAAGCGTATTGCGTCGTACTAAACTTCGATTCAGAGTACGTAAAAATGTAAACGGTACTGCACAAAAGCCTCGTCTTTCTGTATTCCGTTCTAACAAAGATATCTATGCTCAGATCATAGATGACACAAATGGTGCAACTATTGTAGCTGCTAACAGTCGTCAAAAAGACATCGTAGCACAAACAGGTACCAAAACAGAATTAGCAGCTTTAGTAGGTAAAACAATTGCTCAAAAAGCTAAAGATTTAGGAATTGAGACTGTAGTGTTTGACAGAGGTGGTTATTTATACCACGGTCGTGTTAAATCATTAGCAGACGGCGCTCGTGAAGGTGGCCTTAAATTCTAAATTAAATTATTTATCAAGCAATTGAGGCCTCAGAACCTCGCAATTCAAAAAAAATTACAATGGCAAATTCAAATAACAACCCAGCAAAAACTGGTGAATTAGAATTAAAAGACAAGGTGGTTGCAATCAACCGCGTTGTTAAAACTACCAAAGGTGGTCGTGCATTCAGTTTCTCTGCTTTAGTAGTAGTAGGTAACGGTCAAGGTGTTATCGGTCAGGGTTTAGGTAAAGCAAAAGAAGTTCAGGAAGCTATCCAGAAAGGTATCGATGATGCTAAGAAAAACCTGGTTAAAGTTCCTGTAATGAAAGGTACAGTACCTCACGATCAGTTCACTAAATTAGGTTCTGCTAAAGTACTGATCAAACCAGCTGCAAACGGTACAGGAGTACTGTCTGGTGGTAGCATGCGTGCGGTATTAGAGGTAGCTGGTTACACAGATATCCTGGCTAAATCTTTAGGTTCTGCTAACCCGCATAACGTGGTTAAAGCTACTATCAAAGCTTTAAGCCAAATGCGTCAGCCGATCGAAGTGGCTAAATCCCGTAACATTAACCTGAAAAAAGTATTTAACGGATAATTGTTTGTGTCAATTATTCTATTCAATTATCTTTTTAAATAAGCAATCATGTCAAAAGTAAAAATCACTCAAGTTAAAAGCGGTATCGACCGTTCTGAGCGTCAAAAACGCACTTTGAAAGCTTTGGGTTTAAATAAAATGCACGCTACTGTTGAAAAAGAGGTTACTCCTCAGATTCAAGGTATGATTACCAAAGTGCTCCACCTGGTAAAGGTTGAAGAAGTAAAATAAATCTATTCAATATTGTGGCTGTATGTGCAGCCACAATATAATTTTTTATAACCAGCGAGCGGATTTGTTTCCGCGCAAGTAAACAAAAACAATTTTCAATTATGCAACTGCACAATTTAAAACCAGCAGCAGGTAGTACCCACCACACTAAACGTGTAGGCCGCGGTGAAGGTAGTGGTTACGGTGTAACCGCAGGTAAAGGTAACAAAGGTCAGCAAAGCCGTACCGGTTATCAATCCAAAATCGGTCACGAAGGTGGTCAGATGCCTATTCAGCGTCGTATGCCTAAGAGAGGTTTCAAAACAATGAACCGTGTTGATTATAAAGTATTCAACCTGGGTCAGATCGAATATTTCGTTGAGAAATACGGTCTGGAAGATTTCTCTCTGGAAAACCTGTATATCAACGGTTTAATCAGCCGTACTGATGTTGTAAAAATATTAGGTACTGGTGAGCTGAAGTCTAAAGTAACGGTAAAAGTTAACGCAGTAAGCGCTAGCGCTAAAGTTGCTATCGAAGCTGCGGGCGGAACCGTAGAGTTAGCTTAATATCATATTGGAGAACGCATTTTATCAGACAAGATAAACCTGTTTCAGGTTTCTTAATATAAAAAAATATATTAAGGTTTGGTAAAATGCGTTTTTTGTTGTTTATTCGCACCTCGTTTAAATCTTAAAGTTCGTGAAAAAATTTATAGAAAAAGTTAAAGACGTTTGGGGCATCGAAGAATTGCGTAACCGCATTTTGCTTACTTTAGGGCTTATTTTGGTGTACCGTTTAGGTACGTTCATTGTACTGCCTGGTATCGACCCTAACGCTTTAAATCAGAATCAGAATCAGGAAGGTTTACTGGGCCTGATCAACATGTTTGCAGGTGGTGCCTTCAGTAACGGAGCTATTCTTGCCTTAGGTGTAATGCCGTATATCTCTGCTTCGATCTTTATGCAACTTGCAGGTATTGTTATTCCTCAATTTGCCAAACTGCAGAAAGAAGAGAGTGGCAGAAACAAGATCAACCAATACACTCGTTTCCTGACCATCATCGTAGCAGCATTCCAGGGTAGTGCTTATATCGGTACATACCTGAGACCAATTCCGGGTGCTATCGTAATGGATAACCTGCTGTTCTACGTGTCTACAGTAATCTTATTGACTGCAGGTACATTATTCGTAATGTGGTTAGGTGAGAAAATTACAGATAAAGGTATCGGTAACGGTGTATCCTTACTCATCATGGTTGGTATCTTAGGTCGTTTCCCTCAGGCTGTTGCCCAGGAGTTTACAACCAAGATCGGTCAGGATAAGATCCTGTTCCTGCTGATCGAGCTGGCCATGTTCATTGCAGTACTGATCGGACTGGTTATGCTTACACAAGGTGTACGTAAGATCCCGCTGAACTATGCCCGCAGAATCGTAGGTACAAACGCTGCCAAAGAAATTGGCGGTGCCCGTAACTTCATTCCGCTGAAAGTAAACTCTGCAGGTGTAATGCCTATCATCTTCGCTCAGGCCTTATTATTCATTCCTGCAATGATTGCAGGTCTGGTAGCACAGGATGGTAATGCAGCAGGATGGTTGAAAAGCCTTTCAGATCACACAACACTGTCTTATAACCTGGTTTATGCAGTACTGGTAATCGTATTTACATACTTCTATACAGCCCTGATCTTTAACCCTACAGAGATGGCCGAAAACCTGAAGCGTAACAACAGCTTCATCCCTGGTATCCAACCGGGTCAGCCTACTGCAGATTATATCGGTGCAATCATGGATAGAATCACCCTTCCGGGTGCTGTATTCCTGGCACTGGCAGGTATCTTACCTGGTATCGCAGCTTTATTAGGTGTTACCAGTGGTTTCTCTACCTTCTTCGGTGGTACTTCTATGCTGATCGGTGTTGCAGTAATCCTGGATACAATCCAACAGATTGATAGTTACCTGTTAATGCGTCAATACGATGGTATGATGAAAACAGGCCGCGTATCTGGCAGACAAGCAGTACAACTGTAATAAGAATTAAAATCATTAAATAAAAAAAGTTCACTATCATAGTGAACTTTTTTTTGCTTTTACTCGTAGTTTTATAATAGTGCATATTTTATTTTTTTAAAATTATGCTGTTAGTATGACAATTTGCTAATATATTTGTAGGTACATCTAATATTAGTTATCCTTAATTTATTATATAATATCCATGATTAAGAAAATGATTGGAGCTTTGATGCTCGTATCGGCTTTTGCCTCCTGTACTAAGGATAATGAGTATGATCTATCGCAAAAGAGCAATAATACTTGCGATACAACTGCTGTATCTTATGCAAATACTGTTGCCAATATTATGGCTAATAACTGTAACTCCTGCCATTCCGGAGCCAATCCGAGCGGAGGTGTAGTCACCAGCACTTATGCAGGAATTGGCAATATTTATGATGTAGTACTTTTAGGGGTGATCAAACATTCCAGCGGATATTCTCCAATGCCAAGCAATGCCCCCAAATTATCGGACTGCGATATCAACAAAATCCAAGCCTGGATCAACCAGGGAAGACTTAATAATTAATTTCCTTAAAATCATTGCACATGAAAAAGATCATTGCTGCCGCTGTGCTGCTGAGTACCTGCTCCTACGGTGCCTTTGCTCAGAAGTACTTTACCAATAAAGGTGTGACAACCTTCTTCTCCAGTACACCTGTTGAAGATATTAAAGCGACCAATAAACAGACTTCTGCCCTGATCAATACCAATGAGAACTCGCTTGTATGTGTTATGGAGAATACGAAATTCGTTTTCCCAAAATCATTGATGCAGGAGCACTTCAATGAGAATTATATGGAAAGCGATAAGTATCCTAAATCTTCATTCACGGGTACCTATAACAAGAAAATAGACCCGAATGTAGATGGCGACTATAATGTAACCGTATCCGGTAAATTATCGATCCATGGCACGCTTAAAGATGTAAGTGTTCCGGCTACTATTAAAGTAAAGAACGGTCAGATTACTGGTCATGCAGTATTTAAAGTAAAAACCAAGGATTATAATATCAAGATCCCGACCATTGTTGTTTCTAAAATTGCAGAAGAGATCCAGGTAACAATCGATTTTACGGCAACTAAAATGTAATCCTTTTTTCAAAAATTCAAAAAATTATATGAATATAAAGAAGTTGACTTTTGCCTTCGCTGCCTTGCTGGGCATAGCCAATGCTGCATATGCGCAGACCGATTCTACAGCCCAGGACAAGATGTTGTCTGAAATAGATCAGTTGAATGGTACAACAGCACCACAGTCCAAACGTGTATACGCAACCTTTAAAGGGACTTATGTACAGAATTTTCAAAGTGTAGAGAACTTGGGCAAAGGGGTGTTCCAGACTATGTTTATGCACCGTTTCGGAAAAGTAAACCAGGGTGCTTACGAGTTTTTTGGCCTTGATAATGCAACAACCCGTATTGGTTTTGATTATGGTATTACCAACGACTGGATGGTGTCTATCGGCAGAAGCTCTTTTGGTAAAATGTTTGATCTCGCTACGAAGTATAAAATACTGGCGCAGACAGAAGATGACAGAATGCCGATTACACTGAGCGTGTACCCGGGCCTGACGTTTAGTACCCTAAAACAGCCGGGTAAGGACTGGTATAAAGATGTACATCGCCTTACCTATTTTGCACAGGCACTGATCGCCCGCAAATTCAGTGATAACCTGTCTATACAATTGATGCCCACTTTTATACATTTCAACCTTGTAGGCGGCCCTACAGATAAAAATGATGTATTTGCAGTAGGCATCGGAGGCCGTTACAAGCTGACCAAGAGACTGAGCATTAATGCAGAATACAGCTACATGCCACCTAAGCAGGTTGTAACAACCAAGGTGTATAATGGCTTGTCTGTAGGTTTTGACCTGGAGACCGGCGGTCACGTATTCCAGTTTATCTTCTCCAATTCCCGCAGTATGAGTGTGCCGGGCTACGTTGCCGGTACTACAGATACCTGGGGCGATGGGGGTATCTACTTTGGTTTTAACCTCTCCAGGGTTTTCTAAAGAACAGACCAATAGCAAAAAAATACATATTAAAGGGTGCATAACTTGCACCCTTTTTTGCATATATAACCATATACAGTTTGTAATTTTATACTGTGATGGATGCGCAGCAAAACGATATGATCAGGGGCAGGGGAGCACAGTTCAACCCGCAAAACCGGTTTACCCGCAATGCTTATGAACAGGGTGTTTATGAGCAGGCCGAGGACTGGGAAGCACAGCTGAGGCAGCCCACCCAGATACTGATCGATCAGAGTAAAAATGTGGTCAATAAACTGAAGATCGCAGATGTACCGCTGGATGCCGCTATCAATCCCTACCAGGGCTGCGAGCATGGCTGTATTTACTGCTACGCCCGTAACTCGCATGAATACTGGGGCTATAGTGCAGGGTTGGATTTCGAAACCAAAATCATTGCCAAGCAGAATGCCGCGGAGCGCCTGAGAGCCACCTTCGAAAAGAAAAGCTGGACTCCTACCGTCATTTCACTATCTACCAATACAGATTGTTATCAGCCCGCAGAACGCAAGATGAAACTGACCCGGCAGATACTGGAGGTGTGCCTCGAATACCGCAATCCGGTAAGTATACTTACTAAAAATGCACTTGTACTGCGCGACCTGGACCTGCTGCAGGAGCTGCATGCCCGTAACCTGGTGCAGGTAGCTACCTCTATAACAACTACAGATGAATCTTTGAGGCAATTGCTGGAGCCCCGCACCAGTACGATTAAGACAAGACTCCACATCATTCATACTTGTCACCAGCATCAGATACCGGTAGGTGTCATGTTTGCTCCTATTATACCCGGCCTTAATGACCACGATATGTTTGCTGTGCTGCAGGCCGCTGCGGATGCAGGAGCCTATTGGGCCGGCTACACCATAGTGCGCCTCAACGGAGCTATAGAAGGCATATTCAAAGACTGGTTGTACAAAGCCTTTCCCGACCGGGCAGATAAGGTATGGCATCATATTCAGAGCTGTCATGGCGGATCGGTGCAGGACAGCCGCTCCGGAGTGCGCATGCGGGGAGAAGGAGAGATAGCGGGCATCATCTCTCAGCAGTTTAAATTATACTGCAGAAAGCTGGGGCTGAACAAGAGAGAGCATCATTATGACCTTACCGCATTCAGGCGACCGCCTAAGCATGGCCAGTTAGATCTGTTCGCGGATTTTGTTTAATCATCCTGAATGTTCTAATTTTATGCGCTAAGACAACGATTATCATTTCATAATCCTAATTAATGATCTATCTGGAATTACATCAGGCACTCAAAAAGGCATTTGAGCAGGCCGGGGCGGTAATTGCGCTACCCGAGTTAGGCGTATCCATAAGCCATCATGAGTTTACATCAGAGCAGGCCGCGAGTATGCTGCCCGGTAGTAATCGTATGGCTTGTACAGCGCATAATGTGACCTTTGAGGAGCAGGAACAGACCACAGATCGGAAGGAGTGTGTGCTTGATATTCCCGATTATGAAATCGAAAGTAACCGTAATTTTAAATACCATATTATTAAACCCTTATCTGTCCAGACGGCAGATGGGGCTATTATCTTTTTTCATGGGCTCAACGAAAAGAAATGGGATAAATACCTGCCCTGGGCTTATGAGATAGCCCGGCGCACCGGTAAGGCCGTCTTACTGTTTCCCATTGCTTTTCATATAGATCGTGCACCTGAACACTGGAGCAATAAGAAGGAAATGGCCGCTATAGCACAATCCCGTGCCGAACTGGCGGGTAACAGTGCCTGTTCCTACCTCAATGCAGCCATTAGTGTGCGTATGGAGGCCCTGCCGCAGCGGCTTTTCTGGTCCGGATTGCAGACCTACAGCGATATAGTACAGCTGGCAGAGATGATACAGGAGGGAGCATTACCAGAGATCAGTCCCAATGCTACTTTAGACCTTTTTGGATACTCCATAGGATCGTTCCTGTCTTCTATACTGATGATGGCCAACCCCAAAGGCATCTTTGACCAGGCCAGGCTGTTCTGCTTCTGTGGCGGAATGACCATTGACCGTATGTTCCCCATATCCCGTTATATAATGGATGCCCAGTCGGCCATTGCCATGCAACGCCGCTTTGCCGAGCTGCTGAGCTCCGGCTTTGCTATGGATGAGCATATGGCCCACTACCAGGACTGCGCCCTGCACAAAGGCGAAAGCTGGTTTAAAACCATGCTGCGGTTTAACTACTTCCAGAAGGAGCGGGAAGAACGCCTGGAAGTGCTTAAAGACCGTATCAAATGCTATGTGCTGCGCGATGATGAAGTAGCCCCGCCAGTAGAGGCGCTCAATACCCTGCAGGGTGGTTACCGTAATATACCCATAGCCGTGCAGATTGATCATTACGAGCATCCCTATTCCCACATCAATCCATTCCCACTTACCAGTAAGAATGCCGTGCAGATCGATGCCGCCTTTCGGGCATTTACCCGTTCTGCAGCAGCATTTCTGGGTAAGGTGTAGTTTTTGCTGAGATACACGGCTAGCGCACGCGCCTCGCGTGTGCCCGTCTTGTACCATGCTTGGTCTTAGTATTCCGAAGGGACACTAAGACAAGCTAAATTATGTTCCGATTGTATCGGGACATTCCTGAAACACCCCCGATGGCATACTTGCTTATGCCTGCTTGTAGTTTCATCCTTCCGGTACAGAGCAATATGAAAAGCAGAAAAAGCTGCATCGGCCCGGCAAAAAGGTAAATGGGTCTATTGTGATACAATATCGACGCGTAAAAAAACTAGATCAACCTGTTTTGGAGCTGCATTCACCCGCTGAAAACCTAAATCAATTTCCTGTTTAGCTTAATGCTCCCATAAAAAACCTGAATCGACGCGCAAAAAAGGTAAATGCCATGTAGCTTTTGCGTGGCCGGGAGTACCTTTTTATCGAATGCACGCAGCTTTTTATGAAATGGAATTAAGCAAAAAGCCGGGCGAATAGAGCTTTTTGCTGCGCGCGAGCAGCTTTTATATACCCTCTATTGTGCTTTTGAGTGGCTTCATTTAGCTTTTTAATAAATTGAATTGAGCTTTTTATCGCGTTCATTCAGGTTTTGGGCAGGTGAGGGTACCCCGGAGGTAGGGGTGTGTATACTTGCCGACAATCAAAGAGGGAGATCAGTTTAATGATCTCCCTCTTTCTATAAATTGATATGTGATTATCGTGCTACATTTACTGCTCTTTTCTCACGGATTACGGTTACTTTAACCTGACCCGGATATTGCATTTCCTTCTGGATCTTATCTGCAATCTCGAAACTCAGTCTGTCGCTGTCCGCATCGGTTACTTTATCCGCTTCTACGATTACACGCAGTTCACGGCCTGCCTGGATAGCATATGCTTTTTCCACACCATTATAGGCAACCGCCAGGTTCTCCAGATCCTTGATCCGTTGCAGGTAACTCTGCATGATCTCGCGACGGGCACCAGGGCGTGCACCACTGATGGCATCACAAGCCTGAATGATAGGGGAGATAATAAAGGCCATCTCCATTTCATCATGGTGCGCACCGATAGCATTGACTACAGCAGGATGCTCACCGCATTTTTCCGCCAGTTTGGCACCCAGCAATGCGTGGCTCAGTTCTGTTTCCTCATCCGGTACTTTACCGATATCATGCAACAGACCAGCACGTTTTGCCAGTTTTACCACCTTCTGACCCAGACCCAGTTCAGCAGCCATGATACCACAAAGGTTAGCCGTCTCTTTAGAGTGCATCAGCAGGTTTTGTCCGTAAGAAGAACGGAAACGCATTTTGCCGACCATTCTTACCAGGTCTTTATGCAGCCCATGAATACCCAGTTCGATCACGGTACGCTCACCGATCTCCATAACCTGGTCTTCAATTTGTTTCTTGGTTTTCTCTACTACTTCCTCGATACGGGCAGGGTGTATACGGCCATCCTGTACCAGGCGTTGTAATGATAAGCGCGCGATCTCTCTTCTCAGTGGATCGAAACAGCTCAGTACAATCGCTTCAGGAGTATCATCAATAACCAGATCTACACCGGTTGCAGCCTCCAGAGCTCTGATGTTACGACCCTCACGACCAATAATCTGGCCTTTGATTTCGTCACTTTCCAGGTTGAATACGGTAATGGCATTCTCAATAGTTTGTTCCGCAGCCACACGTTGTATGCTTTGGATCACAATTTTCTTCGCCTCTTTGCTTGCATTGGTTTTAGCCTGCTCCACAATCTCCTGGATGTGTGCCATTGCATTGGTGCGGGCTTCTTCTTTCATCGCTTCTACCAGTTCAGCCTTAGCCTCTTCTGCAGAGAGATTAGCGATTTTTTCCAGTCTTTTGATCTGCTCTTCCTGGTGTTTATCCAGTTCTGCTCTTTTTATCTTAGCCGATTCAATATGGTCAGTCAGTTCCGTTTTCAGTTCTGTATTCTCGTTGATCTGCGTTTGTACCGATTTCAGTTTGTCGTTCAGGGATTGTTCCTTCTGTTTCAGTCTGTTTTCGCCCTCGCTTAATCTCTGTGTTTTTACCAGTACGTCTTTTTCGTGTTCTGTTTTTAATTGAAGGAAATGTTCTTTGGCTTCAAGTATTTTTTTGTCTTTTAAGGTTTCAGCATGAATTTTTGCGTCTTCTTTAATTTTCTCTGCTTGTTGTTCTGCTTCTTGTATTTTATGTGCCGTGTTTTTAGCAAAAAGGAACTTACCTAAGATAATTCCCGCCGCTACGGCAAATAAAGCTACAACCGCGGTCACGATTGCGATGTTGTCCATTGTATGTTAATTGTTCTTTTTGGGTTTGTAAATATGATAAAATGACAGTCTTGTCCTAAAGATAAGACTGTAACCTGCGAAGTTAAAATATTTTTTACGTTTTTACTATTTCGGCGGTGATAATTTGCGTTGATAAACGAGCCGTTAACGGGCATTAGCCCTCATTATGACCATAAATAGTTATAAAGCAGTATTTTTTAATGTGATATGCATCGTAATTGAGGTAAAAAGCCTTAATTGTTGTAATTTTGCGCCATGCAATTATTAGACGGTATTCATGTATCTAATGCTATCTTAGAAGAAATTAAAAAAGACGTAGATAGCCGTGTAAACAACAATCAGAAGAGACCCCACCTGGCAGCTATCCTGGTAGGCGAGAATGCAGCCAGCCAGACCTATGTTGGTGCCAAGGTAAAAACCTGTGAATATGTTGGTTTTCAGTCAACATTATCCAAATTGGGCACTGATGTTTCTGAAGCGGAACTGCTGGAGCTGATTGAAAAATTCAACCAGGACGAAGATATTGACGGTATCCTGGTACAATTACCGTTACCAAAGCATATTTCTGAAGATAAAGTGATCAATGCCATCAGCCCACTGAAGGATGTAGACGGCTTCCACCCGGTAAGTATCGGTAAAATGGTACTGGGGCAGGACACGTTTGTACCGGCTACCCCTAACGGTATCATGATGATGCTGGATCATTATAACATCAATACCGCCGGTATGCACTGCGTGGTAATCGGCCGCAGCAATATCGTAGGTACGCCTATGAGCCTGCTCATGAGCCGCAATACACAGCCGGGCAACTGTACGGTAACCATGTGCCACTCCAGGACCACTAACCTGAAAGAGATGTGTCTGCAGGCAGATATCATCGTTGCAGCGATCGGCAGACCGAACTATGTAACCGCTGATATGGTAAAACCTGGAGCGATCATTATCGACGTGGGTATCAACCGTATCGAAGATGCAAGCAAGAAATCTGGTTTCAGACTGGTAGGTGATGTAGACTTTGACAATGTTAAGGAGAAGAGCAGCTACATAACCCCTGTACCGGGTGGTGTAGGTAAAATGACCATCTGTGCCCTGATGAAAAATACCCTGCTGGCCTGCGCTAATAAATAATGAGATTTTATTATATGAGAAAAGCCGCTCCTGAATAGGAGCGGCTTTTTCTTTCTGGTGAATAATGCTTATTTTAGTCCAATAAATGCATCAGCATGAAAAGAATAAGATTACTCCTTGTATATGTATTATGCGTAATGGTTGTCCCATTTGCCAGTCGGGCACAAGGCTTTGCTCCATTAGGCGCTGAATGGACTTATTCAACCGTACAGATGCTTTATGGGCCTGTTGGAAAGGAGTTTGTTGACCGTTATAAAGTAATAGAGATAGATACTTTTCCAGAAAAGGTATTCAAAACAATTACTCATAATCATTATCAGCAGCAGGTAAATCTGTTGTACCCTTATTATTGGAACCGAGACACTGTTGATGGAAGCCTGCAGTTTTACGAGAAGGACGACACTGTGTGGGTGTATAATAATGTGTTTCAAAAGTACACACCACTTTATATTTTTAATGTGCAGGAAGGGGATACTTTACGTATTCCTATACTGGATATACACCCTACTTATCCAAACGTTACACCCGAAGGAGACTCAGTGTTTGTACTGATTGTAGATTCTATACGTACGGTAAATTACGGAGGGGTAAATGCAGCAACTTATTTTGTAAGTAATTATATAGGAGACACGAGTAATATAGACTGGAGTAATTTTCACGGACTTCAGGATCTACCTAATCCTATTTTTAACTGGACTAATCACGTGAACTTTGAGCAGAAAAATGGTATGACAAACTTATTAGCTCTACCTACTGGTGCCTATACACGTTTATTTGGTGGAGTTAGTCAGGGATTGTTGCCGGAGAGGTTTGATATTCCATCACCGAATAATCAAATATCTGAGATCGGGTTTAAGCTTAATGAAATAAAGTGTTTCTCTAATGATACTGCACAATTTAAAATGTACACATGGCAAGGCTGTGATACATTTATATATAACCGTCCGTTGGCAATAAATGCAGTCTCTGCCCTTAAAGGTGTAGATATATACCCCAATCCAGCACGGAATATATTGGTGCTACAGGCACAGCAACCATTTGGCAACAATACCAACCTGACAATTATTGATATGCTTGGGCGCACGGTGGTGGATAAGACAGCCATTACGGGTCAGCAGCAACATACACTATCAGTGGCTTCATGGAATGCCGGTACCTACGTACTCATTCTGGAGCAGGACGAACAACGATACTACCGTAAGGTACAAGTGGTGCATTAATACAAACTATACTTCCAGTAACCGGACATAGTCAGCAAAGGAGAATTGCTCCAGACTGGGGATCAGCAGATCTGCCAGTCCGAATTTAGGATTGTCGAATTGCTGAGGCTCCGGCACGGCTACCAGCAGCATACGTGCCGCTTTGGCTGCCACCATACCATTGATCGAATCTTCAAAGGCCACACAGCGCCAGGGCAGTGTATTCAGTGCTGCAGCACATTGCAGATACACTTCCGGGTGGGGCTTCCCCACCACACAATTATCCGCAGTATTGACACTCTGGAAATAGTGCTCCAGCTCAAAATGCTGCAACAGCGCCTTTACCATACGTGCCGGAGAAGAAGTGGCAACGCCCATCGGTACACGATTCATCTTCAGCTCTTCCAGCAGCGGGTATACGCCCGGCATAATGCGGCCCTTGGCTATGGTACGGGTAATGATATTGTCCAGTACATCTTCTGCCAGCTGTCTGGCTTTATGGCTGTCATTCCAGCCGAAGCGCTCGTTCCAGAACTCCGTCACTTCGTAAATACGCAGTCCCTTGGTGTATTTCAGTAATTCTTTGGTAATGGCCACGCCATTACCATGCGCTACTTCATGCATACTTTCCACCCATAAATGAGGGTCCGTATCAAAAAGCAGGCCATCCATATCAAATATTGCCGCCATGTATTGTGCAGGTAATCCTGTGTGTGGTAAATGATTAATAATCGTCCCAGATCGGGTTATCCGATGGGCATTTGTAGGTTTTCAACTGGAAAGAAAGGGTGATCTGCCCGATCAGGTACTGATCTATAGTCGCGCGGTCACCTCTCTGTTTGCCTGCCCGGCCCAGTTTCTGTCCGTCGATAGTGAGGGATGGATCCTGTAACACGGAAGCTGTATTAGGTATTCCGTTAGGCGTAAAATAGTTTACCCCGACATAAGTCTGGCTTACATCGTCCAGGTAATCGGTAAAGGCAAAGCGATGCACGATCTCCACACCCAGGTTCACACCCGGAGCCAGCCAGCATTTGATGCCGGCACCAAAAGGAGCCATCACATTTACCTTGTTGTACCGGCGATCGCGGTACGGAGTAGTATTCTGTCCCTCAGTGCCCAGTGGCTGCAGATAGGTTTTGCGGCCGTTGTACATCACAAAAGGGTTAGAGTACAAAGCTCCTACACCCAATACCATATATGGGGTAAAACGACGATCGTTATTGCCCGTCTGGAAACGGAAGAAATTGAATTCTCCTATAGCAGAGGCCTCCAGTATATTATTCTGGAAGCTCAGGTTGCGGGTCTTTTGATAGCTATTGTCGCTATAGCTGTCTTTATAGCCCAGCTGGGCATAAGACAGGCCTATGCGTAAAGAAATATACGGATTGAAATAATAACGATAGAAGGCGCCACCTGCCGGACGAATATGGTTAAAACCATACCCCGGATTAAGGTCGCCGAAGTATTGAGCCCCACCGGCCATAATGCCGTACTCGTGCCGCTCAAAGAATTTTTGCGCGCTTGCCGTAATCCCGCTACCCAGTAGTGCCAGTATTCCTAATGTGAACTGTTTCAATCGCATAATGATTCTTTACAAGTGTAAAACGCGAATTTACACTTTTAATTGTATAAGCCTATTTTGTATGATCAATATTAGTAAAATGATCGTAATTTCACGCGATTATAAAACGATATGGCTATGAACCTGCAAAAAAGCCTGGACTTTCTGAAGGCACTCAGCGAACATAATGATAAATCCTGGATGGATGAAAACCGGAAGTGGTACGAAACGGAGAAGAAAACCTTCGAAGCATTCGTATCCGGGCTCATCGCGGAGATTGCTGTATTCGACCCGGCCATAGCAGATCTTACTCCTAAAGATTGCATCTTCCGTCTGAACAGGGATATTCGTTTTTCTAATGATAAAAGTCCTTACAAAACCAATTTCGGCGCCGCGATGGCCATTGGAGGTAAGAAAAGCAATAAAGCAGCCTATTATATCCATATCCAACCCGGCCATTCATTTCTGGGCGGAGGTATGTGGATGCCGGAAGCCGCAGTACTGAAAAATATACGCCAAGAGATCGATTACGGTTTTGAAGACTTTCAGAAACTGATCAAAGCACCGGCATTTACCAAGCATTTCAAAAAGATAGACGGAGAAACCTTATCCAGGCCTCCCAAAGGCTATGAGGCGGATAATCCTGCTATCGAATACCTGAAGCATAAAAGCTTTACTGTAGGTAAAGCCCTGAGCGATAAAGAAGTGACACACAAAGATTTTCTGGCACATTGTGCAGAAGCCTTTGCTTCCATGAAACCATTTATTGACTTCCTGAACCAATCTACCGATTAATCCAGACCATTACATGAATCTGATATTATTTGATACGGCAGTAAGAAACCATTTGCTGCCCTTTACCCATACAAGACCTGTAGCCGACATTCGCTGTGGTATCCTTACCATGCGCGAGCGCTGGGAGCTGTACCTGCAAAAAGCCTCCTCGACCATTTCTGTCCCGGTGCTGCAGGCCGCATTCCCCGTACATTACAACGAAACAGATAATCTGTATATCAATGCTGCTGTGTTTGCCACACCGGCGCTAGGTATCGTCATCAGCAACCTGAAACCAGGACAGGCTTTGGTACAGGAAGAAACGATCATTGCCATCTATACAGATGCTGTATTGGATTATGAAGCACTGAATGCAGCTTCTCTGAAAGATTATGAGCCGGTACTGTGCAGTGAACCATTTAAACAATTGCAACAGGTATGGGATATTTTCAATCTGAACGATTATGCCATCCGCAGCGATTTCGCTATACTGACCTATCAGAAAGAGAGCCAGCCGATACCGGCGCATGTAACCCTGATCGGTGAGGTGAAGAACGTATTTATAGAAGAAGGAGCCATTGTATCGGCCTGCATCCTCAATGCACAGACCGGACCAGTGTATATCGCTAAAGAAGCGGAGATCATGGAAGGCTGTATGCTGCGCGGGCCACTGGCCTTAAGCACACATGCCGTAGTGAAAATGGGCGCTAAAATATATGGTGCAACTACTATTGGTGCCGGCAGTAAAGTAGGCGGAGAGATCAGCAACGTAGTCTTCTTCGATAATTCCAATAAAGGCCATGACGGCTTTGTAGGTAATGCGGTAATCGGCGAATGGTGTAACCTGGGTGCCGATACCAATGCCAGCAACCTGAAGAATAACTATGATGAAGTTAGCATCTGGAGCGAGGCCGAAGCTGCCATGATTAAAACAGGATTGCAGTTCTGCGGTCTGCTGATGGGTGACCATTCCAAATGCGGCATCAATACCATGTTCAATACCGGAACTGTAGTAGGGGTAAGCAGTAATATTTACGGAGGAGACTTCCCGGATAAGTATGTGCCCTCCTTCAGCTGGGGCGGAAAGAATGATATGACCACCTATCGCTTTGATAAAGCACTGGATACTGCAAACCGTATGATGGCCCGCCGCGGCAAAACCTTGTCCGATGCGGAGATCGCCGTATTACAACACATTTTTGACCATAAAGAAAACTATATAAAACAATAAATTCTTATCGTGATGAGCAGAAAGAAAATCGTAGCCGGTAACTGGAAAATGAATAAGAACATTTTCGAAGGCAAACAATTAGTAAACGATATTTTGGAAAGCGGACTGGAACTGCGTGATGACCTGGAAGTGGTTATTGCACCACCGTTTACCAGCCTGGAACTGGCTGCCAGCCAGCTCAAAGACAGTAAAAATATATACCTGGCAGCGCAAAACTGCCATCAGGAAGCCTCTGGTGCCTACACTGGTGAGGTATCTGCCGAAATGCTGAAAGGCATTGGTGTCAGCTACGTGATCATCGGGCACTCAGAGCGTCGCCAGTACTTTGGCGAGACAGATGCGATCCTGGCACAGAAAGTTGATGCCGTACTGAAACAGAGTATGAAAGTAATCTTCTGTTGCGGTGAGCCTCTGGAAATCCGTGAAGCAGATACTCAGAATGCCTATATTCAGACACAGATCGAAAATGGTCTGTTTCACCTGGATGAAGCAGCATTTAAAAATATTGTAATTGCATATGAACCCATCTGGGCGATCGGTACAGGTCTTACTGCAAGCGATGAGCAGGCACAGGAAATGCATGCCCACATCCGCAGCCTGGTTGCCGCTAAATATGGCGAAACTATTGCTGATAATACTTCCATCCTGTATGGTGGTAGCTGCAAACCATCCAATGCTGCAGGCTTATTTGCCTGTCCGGATGTTGATGGTGGCCTGATTGGTGGTGCATCCTTAGTTGCCGCTGATTTTGCCGGTATTATTAAGGCGAGATAGTAATCAGTATAAACAGAAAGACCAGCTCACAAGGCTGGTCTTTCTGTTTATTAAAACAGCTTCTTACAGATAACGTAATCATTTTTATCCTTTTCCGGCATCCAAAGGAAATAACCAAACCGCGACAAATCTGGTTTTATAAATCTTGAATCATCCATGGGCATTTGAATCTTTCCGGTGATATTTTCATTTTGTATATTATAGTTCAATATTACATTAGTAGTATGTCCTTTTATATCCTTTGAAAAATAAGAGATTAGTACATGGGGATATTGGACATTAATATCTTTTACTAAAACATGAACTCCTTTGCAATTGTTTATAAGCTGGGCAAATTCAAACTTTTCATTTTTGGGTATATTCAAAGCCACTGACTGTTCTGTTTCCAGATCGTACAATATGTTAGCAATAGAGGTCATAAAATACCTGCCTGAGAATTTTAATTCTAAAAATGAGTATCCAACATCTTTATGGACAAGTGGAACGGTAAAGTTGAGCAGTTTTTTAAATTTGTAAACTTTGTTTTCCAATTCGAATTTGGCTAAAAAATGATTCGGTTTGTCGCTCTCTAGGTGGTTTTTAACAACTTTGATATACATCTCGTTATTGTAAATGTGAAATATTGGGATAACCGAATATCCTGGCGGTAGATGCTCACTGCTAATACCCCGAGACTCCAGATATACGCCATCCTTGTATATATTTGTGCTGAAAAAACCACCCAATACAGAATCTTTCATACTGGCAATATAGGTATGGTTAGAGGAGACAAACAGGGAATCATTTACAAACTCAAAGCGATCAAAAAAGTCTTTTTTCGGAATATCCATGATTTTTTTTATTTCACTCAGTTTGCTTTGTGCGATTGCTGAATCTTTAAAATTCAGCAAATAATTATAAAACAATTGTTCTTCTGTAAAGGAATTTTTTAATGCCTGTCTATTTTTGAGGTCCAGGTAGTCAAAAGCATTCGTTTGGACGCTATTCTGAAAACAGATTTGCTCTTTATTTTTGACCATTAAATTTTCGAGAGATTTTTTGATTTTATAAGCCCCTAAATTCAAAGTTTCTACATGATCCAATTCTTCTAGGGCGCTAATTAAAGTGTTGGCTTTATTGTAAATTCTGTAATTAGAATCCGGTCCGGATTGAAAGACAAATGCCTGCTCGTAGATATGGTATTTATCGAACAATGCTGAGGAGAATATAAACTGCTGATCTTTATAACGTTCTAACCTATATTCTTTTTTGATGTCATCCAAATCATCGGAATAGGTGTCTGGAAGTACAAAAGAGTAGTCAATTTTTTTAGCATCAAGAGCATTTAAACTTTTATAAAACCCGTCGTTACATTGATGACAGGAACCGGGTAGGAATGGAATCAATACCTTGCCCTGCTCTTTGGGTATACTTTTATATTCTTTTGAATGTTGCCCGGTACAGTTTATATGGACAAGGGCAATCATAGTTACAATTAAAATGTATTTTACTTTATGGATCATATTGTATAGGTTGAATGTGGTAGAAAAGCCATAAGGATGTAAATAATTAAACTCCTTATGGCCTGGTACTTCATTTTTCTTTTAGTCGGGCATATTATTGCTCCCTGTTGTCATTTCAGCTTCAACCTCTGTGTTTTCTTCATCTGGAGATTCCGAGTTGCATTTTAAGATCATTCCGGAACCTATATACTTTCCATCCCTGGTCCAAATCAGGCAATGTTGATTATTGTAAGGTTTTGCACCCTCACCAGACATACAAAAACCAACCTCTGTATTGTAACAAATTACATTCGTTCCCCCAAATTCTCCTACTTTCCAGGTTTGGGGAGGTGTTTTAACCCAGGCATTTGCAAGGTGTGTAATGCCAAAGATTGAAAGGCTTAATAACATGACTTTTTTCATAACAGTATATTTAAATGGTTTAAACAATGCTTAGACGGGCAATCATTCCAGAATAAATTCAGCTTCGACTGGCTCATTCTCATCAGTTGGATCCTGCTCATTGGGAGCTAAAGAACATCTTATAATTGTACCAACTCCAAGCTTCTTAAATTCAGGTCCCCAGATTATACATTTCTGACCCATTGAGGGGCTTGATCCTTCTCCGGTCATACACCAGCCATTTTGGGTATTGTAGCAGGTTACGGTCGCATATCCATTATTTCCGATATTAATGTCTTGGGGCATTTGTTTTGTCCAGGCATTAGCAAAATTGGTCATTCCCAAAATGGAAATGCCTAATAACATTACTTTTTTCATTGTGAAAATTTTTGCTGTTTAAAAATAAAATTTCAAGTCAAAAATAATTTTTGCTCATATGTGTGATATGATTAATCTACTAACTTATGTACTGTTTTCAGCTGCCGTTTATACTTAAGTAATTGATAATTCTGAAATACTATCCGAAATACTAACTTATGTACTGTTTTTATCCATTCACTGATTGTCATGATTTTTCAGAGATAAGGATATTGTCAGAAAGTAATCATTCGCTAAAACGAAAAAGGCTTACCATATTGGTAAGCCTTTTTGAATGTTTTGCTATGGATTTGAAGTATAGTCCCTGAGGGCATGCCGCCTTGTTATAATTTTAGGTGTTTTGCCTTTTTAATTTTACATTACATCAGTCCCGCAATAAGGTTGATCGAAAGGGCAACGATAAAGGTGTTGAAGCCAAATGCCAGCAGGCAGTGAAACAATACCAGTATCCTCATTTTTTTATCTGTTACAGAAACATCGGATACCTGGAAAGTCATACCGTTGACAAAAGAAAAATACGCAAAGTCCAGATAGTCTGGATGCTCCTCTTCCGGGAACTGAAGCCCTTTCTGTATATGCTTGTCTTTTTCCGATACCGGCTGGTAATAAGCATGCGCATAGTGGATCGTAAACAGGGTATGAAACAGTGTCCAGGACAGCAATAACCCACCGAAACCAATAATGATATTCCGGGTATCTTGCTCCGGATTGGTGATCGTTTTTTGTGTAAAAAGAAGGAGTATAATAGCAAGCGAAGCCAGTATCAGCGACACCGCCAGCATAAAGATAACGGGAGTGTTGGTGTTTAAAACCTGTACCTCCTGTCGGATCTGTTTACTATCAATCGAGAAAAAAGTAATCCAGAAAAGAACAATACTGCTCAGGCAGAATACATCCCAACCCACGAGAATATTAAATACCCAGGCTTTATGGGTCTGCCAGAACAGTGCAGTAATGAGGCTACCCAGTACTATGCCTAAGGCCAGCTTAGGAGCTATATGTATGCGGTTAAAAGGTTGGATCAGGGACATTGGCCGGTTGTTTCGGCTAAATTACAAAAATCCCAGTTCTAGTTTTGCCTCTTCGCTCATCATATCTTTAGTCCATGGCGGATCGAAGGTAAGCTGTACATGCACATCTTTCACTTCTTCAATAGCTTCCACTTTCTGCTGCACCTCAAATATAATATCACCGGCAACAGGACAGGCAGGAGCCGTCAGGGTCATTGTGATCTGTACCCCATTGTTTTCATCAATACTGATATCGTATACCAGTCCCAGTTCAAAAATATTAACCGGGATCTCTGGATCATGTACCGTATGCAATACCTCTATAATTTTATCTTTCAGCGTTCCCATATCTTATTGGTTATACAATGCAACTGCATATAATTTCATTTGTTTCAGCATAGACAGCAATCCATTGGAGCGGGTAGGTGACAAGTGGCTTTTCAGGCCTATTTTATCGATAAAGTAAATATCTGTCTCTGCAATTTCTTTCGGACTATGGCCGCTTAATACCTCAATCATCATGCCCACCAGACCTTTGGTGATGATCGCATCACTATCGGCTGTAAAATCTATTTTGCCATCTTTGAAATCAGCGTGCAGCCATACCTTAGACTGACAGCCTTTAATCAGATGATTTTCCGTTTTATACTGCTCATCAATCAAAGGCAATTCCTTACCCAGCTCAATGATATGCTCATATTTTTCCATCCAGTCATCATAAAAGGCAAACTCTTCTATGATGGCGTCTTGTTTCTCGTTAATGGTCATATTGGTAATTTCAGAATGCAAAATTAGGTCAAAAAAGCGCTCAGTACTGATAAATTTATGTTGTAAGGCTATATTCAGGATCAATGTTTTTACATTTCCCTTAATTTAGCGTCAAATCCGGTACGATGAAGAAGATAATGATATTTGCCGCGGCCCTCATGAGTATTGCACCGATGGCCTGTAAAGCACAAAAACCGCAATACGAGTATAAAGGCGATAATGCCTCGGGTGTTAATAGCCCCGGTGGCAGACCAGCCCTGGTGGTACAAACAGGTGCAGAGCGGTTCAATGCATACCTGCCCTTGCTGAAAGGCAAGCGTGTAGCCGTGCTGGTCAATCAGACCTCAGCGGTAGGTGCAGAACTATTGCCGGATGCGTTGTTGCGCCAGGGTGTTAAGGTTGTAACTATCTTCTCTCCCGAGCATGGTTTCCGGGGCAATGCCGATGCCGGAGCACATGTCAAGAGCGGTGTCGACACCCGCACCGGTCTACCGGTGATCTCCTTGTACGGCGATAATAAAAAACCTAAACCCGAGCAGCTTAAAGATATAGACCTAGTTATTTATGACCTGCAAGATGTAGGCGTGCGCTTTTATACATACATCTCTTCCCTGGAATACCTGCTGGAGGCCTGCGGCGAGCAGCAGAAAGAAGTCATTGTACTGGACCGGCCTAATCCATTGGGGAATATTGTAGACGGGCCTGTATTACAACCTAAATTCCGCTCTTTTGTAGGCATGCAATCCATTCCTGTAATTTATGGCATGACCCCGGGAGAATATGCAAAAATGCTCATTGGTGAAGGTTGGGTGAAGGCTAAAAACGTACGCCTGACCGTAATCCCATGTGCCAATTATACCCATAAAACCCTGTACCGGTTACCCGTAGCACCATCACCTAATCTGAAGAATATGGCCGCTATTTACCTGTATCCTTCCTTATGTTTGTTTGAAGGTACGCAGGTAAGTGTAGGACGCGGTACAGATGCACCTTTTCAGCAATATGGCCATCCGGCATTGAAAAACTACACTTATAGCTTTGTGCCGAAGAGTGTAGAAGGTGCCAGTAATCCGCCATTAAAAGGGCAAACCTGTTACGGAGAACTGCTGGCCTCAGATGCCAATAGTGCTTATCGCCTTACTGAGAGCGGTTTTCAGCTGAAATGGTTACTAAAAGCGTATCAGAACTATCCGGATAAAGCGAATTTCTTTAACAGCAATAATTTCTTCAGCAAGCTGGCGGGCACTGATCAGTTGCAGGAGCAGATTAAAAAAGGAATGACAGAAGAGGCCATCAGGAAATCCTGGCAGGCCGACCTGGACAAATTCCGGTCGATCAGAGCAAAATATCTGTTGTACGAATCATAAGCTCGTATAATGTTTTATTAATATTCAAGCCTGTCAGCCTATATATGCTGATAGGCTTTTTTACTGTACCTTTGCAGCCAATCTAATGGTAAAACAATTTATGATGAAATCTCTGGCAGAACAGGTGAAAGTATTGGCAACAGGGGCATTGCAGTCCTTGTTTCCCGAAGCAAACATTCAGGAAAAAGATGTTTTGGTGAATGAAACCAAACCCGAATTCAAAGGTGACTACACCGTTGTATTATTCCCGTTTGTAAAAGCACTCCGACAAAATCCGGTGGCTTTGGGCAATGCTGTAGGCGCTTATCTGGTAGAGCATCATGAGCTGTTTACCGCCCACGAAACAGTATCCGGATTTCTGAACCTGAGCGTTGCAGATGCCTACTGGGCAGACTTCCTGAAGTCTTATGTACTGACCGATGCGCTGAAAGCACAAGCTGCAGCGCAGAAAAAAGTTATGGTAGAATACTCTTCTCCCAACACCAATAAACCTTTGCATCTGGGTCACTTGAGAAATAACTTCCTTGGTATATCCGTAGCCAATATGCTGGAAGCAGCAGGCGAAGATGTGGTTAAAACCTGCGTGGTCAATGATCGCGGCGTGCATATCTGTAAAAGTATGATCGCCTGGCAATTGTTCGGAGAGAACAGTACTCCGGAGCAGGCAGGTGTAAAGGGAGATCATTTCGTGGGAGATTTCTATGTGAAATTCAATGATGAGCATAAGCGCCAGATCAAGGAACTGATGGCCGGTGGCATGGAAGAAAAACAAGCCGAGCAGGAAGCACCGATTATGAAAGCGACACAGCAAATGCTGGTAGACTGGGAAGCGGGCAAGCCGGAGGTGATCGAACTGTGGAAGAAAATGAACGGTTGGGTGTATGAAGGATTCGATACCACTTACAAAGCGATTGGCAGTACATTCGATAAAGTATATTACGAAAGCAATACCTACCTTCTGGGCAAGGACCTGGTAGAAGAAGGCCTGGCAAAAGGAGTATTCTATCAGAAAGAAGATGGCAGTGTATGGATCGATCTTACTGCAGATGGTTTAGATGAAAAACTGGTAAGAAGAAAAGACGGTACCTCCGTTTATATCACACAGGATATTGGCCTGGCGGTAGAAAAACAAAAGGAGTACGGCATTGACGAGAGCATATATGTCGTAGGTGATGAGCAGAACTACCACTTCAAAGTACTGAAACTGATCTGCCAGAAGCTGGGCCTGCCTGCGGCAGACGGTATTTACCACCTCAGCTACGGTATGGTCGAACTGCCAACCGGTAAAATGAAAAGCCGTGAGGGTACAGTCGTGGATGCTGATGACCTGGTTGCTGAAATGGTACGCCTGGCACAGGAACAGACAGAGGCTTCCGGTAAGACAGAGGGTTTTGAGGCCGAAGAGCTGGTTCAGCTGTATGAAATGATCGGGCTTGGGGCACTGAAATTCTACCTGCTGCGGGTAGAGCCTAAAAAGAAAATGATCTTCAATCCGGAAGAGTCTATAGACTTGCACGGATTCACTGCAACCTTTATCCAGTATGCTCATGCGCGTATCCGCTCCGTATTGAGAAAGGGAGCATATACAGGACAGGAGCTGAGTTTCAGCATCGATAGCCTGCAGCATGAAGAGCGCGCTTTACTGATCCATCTGGAGCAGTATGCAGCAGTATTGCAGGAATCAGCAAGGGCTTTTAATCCCGGGGCATTATGTAACTACAGCTTTAAGCTGGCACAATTGTTCAATACATTCTATGATAAGTGCAGCATCGCTAAGGCCGATACCGAAGCGCAGAAGCAAATGCGTATGCGTATGGCAGCCTTTACTGCCGAAACCATCAAGCACGCACTGAACCTTCTGGGTATCAATGTACCGGAGAAAATGTAAGATCTGAATACATAATTTTAATAAGCAGACAGGGCAGCCAATGGTTGCCCTGTCTGCTTTCTGTACTTAATGCTACGTAATATTTATCTTTTCTATAAATTTTAATATTTTTGATATATTGTAATTATTATTGTATCATTGTATAGAATATTTTTATAGTGAATCTTATTTCTTATAACGATGGAAAATACTACGAACCACGAAGTACCACAGACGGATGCACCTAACGTTAATGAAACCATCTGGGACCGAATAGAATGTGACGGTAAAGAATTTTGCAAACTGGATGACACCGGAAACTTGATCTTAATAGCCTCCGGACATTTTCCTGAGCGCGTATTGGCTAGTGTCAACGATGATAATATCCAGACCGTTGTACATGCCTTATCGGAAAAATTCAAGGAAGTGCTGAACAGGGCAGAGGAGCTGAAAAAAGAATTCGAACAACAGGAAGAAGTGGTCAAACTGCAGGGAAAAGTGCAGCGATTAAAAAGCTACCTGATGAATGCTAACGCGATCGGTAATTATACGCCACTGTTTCAGTTTCTGGAGAGCAGAGAAGCAGAGATTGCACAGCAATTAAAAAATAATGAAACCATACGGCAATTGCTGGTAAATAAAGCCCAGGAGCTGAAAGAATCTTCAGAGTGGAAAACGACCACGGAAGCATTCCGCCAGATCATCGAAGACTGGAAGCATGCACCGTATATAGATAAAGAAATTAATGATGGTTTCTGGGATCAGATCGAACAGGCCAGGAATCATTTCTATGAGCGTAAGCGTGCGCACCAGGAAGACCTGGAGCGGGAGATGATGCAAAACCTGGACCTGAAGCTTGAGATCTGCGAGCAGGCCGAAGCACTAAGCTTATCAGAAGACTGGAAGCAGACTTCTGAGGTATATAAGCAACTGATGGAGCGCTGGAAAACCATCGGAAGAGTGGCTACCGTTGAGAAAAACGAGGAATTATGGAATCGTTTTCTGAATGCTAAAAATGCCTTCTTTGACCGCAAATCCGGCCACCAGGAGCAGATTCACCATGAACAGGAAGCGAACTATACCGCAAAACTGAGATTGGTAGAACAGGCAGAAGCCCTGAGAGAAAGCACAGACTGGAAAGAAACTTCGGCCAAATATGCCGCCATTCTCGACGAGTGGAAATCGATCGGTAAAGTGCCTTACGAAAAGGCTGATGAAATCTGGGATCGTATGCAGGCCGCAAAAGACCAGTTCTTTAACGCAAAACGGCAACATACAGAAGAATTCAAAGTAGGACTGGAAGACAATTACGCCCAGAAAAAAGCACTGGTAGAGCGCATCGAAACCATCAAGCAATCTAATAACTGGCGTGATGTAACGGCAGAGATCAATGAGCTGATGGCTACCTGGAAAACAATAGGTCCGATACCACGAGAGTACGGAGATTCGCTGTGGGAGCAATTTATTGCAGCCCGGCAATTCTTCTTCAAACGCAAGGATGATGATCGTGAAGTGCGTAAAAACCGCTTCGTACAACAAATACAAAGCCGTCTGCAGCAAAGCCGTCAGTTCCTGGCTACAATCGAAGAAGAGCTGAGAGAGGAAGAATCTAAACTGGCTGAATTTAACGAGATACTCTCCCAGAATACAGAAGAAGATGCCAAGGATGTGGAGATCAAACAAAACCTGCGCAACCTGGTAGGACAGATCGAAAAACGCATCCCTGCCCGGAAGCATAAAATAGATGAAGTAAAGATGCAGATCGAAGAACTGGAGCAAAAGCTGCAGGAAAACGAACAATAGCACTTTTGGTATAAATTTTTTAAAGGGGTTCGGTGATGCTGTCAGCATCACCGAACCCCTTTAAAAATATCTGCTTTATGGCCTCCGGATATAACATAAATCTATAGTACAGACCAAAAAAACACGTAATTTTGCCTCAATTTTCAAAACTATCATTAAAACACAAATGACCTCTTCTGAAATACGTCAACAGTTCCTGGATTTCTTTAAATCCAAACAACATACAATAGTTCCTTCTGCGCCGATCGTGGTAAAGAATGATCCTACGCTGATGTTTATCAATTCCGGTATGGCACCGTTCAAGGACTATTTCCTGGGCAATAAGCCAGCACCGCATAAACGTATTGCCGATACTCAGAAATGTCTGCGTGTAAGCGGTAAGCATAATGATCTGGAAGAAGTGGGTGTAGATACCTACCACCACACCATGTTTGAAATGCTGGGTAACTGGAGCTTTGGAGACTATTTTAAGAAAGACGCCATTGCCTGGAGCTGGGAATTGCTAACGGATGTATACAAGCTGGACAAAGACCGCCTGTATGTGACCGTGTTTGAAGGGGATGAAAAAGAAGGCCTGCCTTTTGATCAGGAAGCTTATGATGAGTGGAAAAAATGGATTGCAGAAGACCGTATCCTGAAAGGAAATAAAAAAGATAACTTCTGGGAAATGGGCGATACCGGTCCTTGTGGCCCTTGTTCGGAGATACATGTGGATTGCCGTACAGAGGAGGAACGCAAACAGGTAGACGGTGCCGGTCTGGTGAATGCCGATCACCCTCAGGTAATTGAAATCTGGAATAATGTATTCATGGAGTTCAGCCGACTGAAAGACGGTAGCCTGCAGAAATTACCAGCACAGCATGTAGATACCGGTATGGGCTTTGAGCGCCTGGTACGCGTACTGCAGCAAAAACAAAGTAACTACGATACAGATGTATTCACCGGCACTATTGCCGCGATTGAAAACATCTCCCGTAAAAAATATGATTTCAGCGACAGCAAAGAAGCTATTGCCTTCCGTGTATTGAGCGACCATATCCGTACCATTTCCTTTACCGTTGCTGATGGCCAGCTGCCATCCAATACCGGTGCGGGATATGTGATCCGTCGCATCCTGCGTCGTGCGGTAAGATACTACTACTCTTACCTGGATTATAAAGCACCATTGTTATTCCAGCTGGTACCCGTGATTGCTGCACAGTTTGAGCAGGTATTCCCGGAGCTGAAGCAACAGGAAGAATTTGTAACCCGCGTCATCAAAGAAGAGGAAGAAGCCTTCCTGCGTACGCTGGAGAAAGGTCTGAGAAAGATCGATGATATCATTACCAAAGAGCAAAACAGCAAAGTGATTGGTGGTAAAGAAGCATTTGAACTGTATGATACATACGGCTTCCCTATCGACCTTACCCGCCTGATCGCTTCTGAAAACGCCATGAATGTAGATGAGCCGGGCTTTGATGCGGAGATGAAAGAGCAGAAAGACCGCTCCCGTAAAGCTACTGCTATCGATGCCGAAGACTGGACTGTGGTAAATGAGGCGGAGAAAACGTCTTTTGTAGGTTATGATGATCTGAACATCGAAACAGAAGTAGTCAAATACAGAAAAGTAAAAGCAAAAAATAAAGAGCAATACCAGATCGTACTGAAAAGCACTCCTTTCTATGCAGAGAGCGGTGGTCAGGTAGGAGACAGAGGGGTATTAACCTTCGGTACCGAAACGATCGAGGTGAGCGATACTAAAAAAGAGAATGACCTGATCATTCATTTTACAGATGTATTACCAGCGACCATTACCGGTCCTGTTACGGCTAAAGTAGATTTTGAAAAGCGCCTGCACACGATGTATAACCACACGGCTACACACCTGCTGCATGCTGCACTGAAAGAAGTATTGGGTAACCATGTGAATCAGAAAGGCTCCCTGGTAAATGAAGAAACCCTGCGTTTTGATATCTCTCACTTTGCCAAAGTAACTGATGAGGAACTGAAATCGGTGATGAGTATTGTAAACCAGAAAATCCGTGAAAATATTCCGGTGGTGATTAAGGAAATGCCTAAGGATGATGCGATCGCACTGGGTGCAATGGCATTATTCGGGGAGAAATACGGTGACCTGGTACGTGTAGTAACCATCGATCCTGACTTCTCTGTAGAGCTTTGTGGTGGTACACACGTGGGCGCGACCGGTATGATCGGTAGCTTTATCATTACTGCAGAATCTGCAGTGGCTGCGGGTGTACGCCGTATCGAAGCATTGACCGGTGGTGCGGCTTTCCGTTACCTGGCCGATAAAGTAGATCAGGCTAAATCGGTTGCCGAATTACTGAAAAGTAAAGATCCGATCAAGTCTATCGAAAAATTACTGGAAGATAAAGCTGCCCTGGAAAAGAGGGTTGAGGCTTTTGAAAATAAAGAATTATCTGCCCTGTCTAAGACATTATCTGTACAGGCAGAAACTATCAATGGCGTACAGTTCCTGGGACAGCATGTAGATGTATCTAATGGTGAAGCCCTGAAAAAGGTAGCCCTGGACATGAAACTGTACCTGCAAAACTACCTGGTGGTACTGACCGCTAATATCGGTGGTAAACCATCTGTAGCCATTGCTATTGAAGATGGTCTGCTGAATGAAAAAGGATGGGATGCCGGCAAGCTGATCAAACAGTATGTGGCACCATTAATCAAAGGCGGTGGTGGCGGCCAGAAAGGTCTGGCAACTGCCGGAGGTCAGGATACCACTCAATTGCCAGCTGTAATCGAAGCGATCAAAAATATATTGTAACAGATAGGGGATGCTTGCATCCCTTTTTAAAATAATAGTGTATGTCAGAAGAATTAAGCGTTGTGTTTCCGGATATCGTACTGGAGCAGGTTGCGCATGACGTGGTGCTTACTACAATAGCACATAAAGTAAAAGAAGGTAAACGTATTACAGCAGAAGAAGGGATCTATTTATTTGAGCATGCAGAGCTGAATTTCGTGGGTGCGCTGGCCAATTATGTGAACCTGAAAAGACATGGTAAGAAAGTTTATTTCAACAAGAACTTTCATATTGAACCGACCAATGTCTGCATCTTTACCTGCGATTTCTGCTCTTATTCCCGCACATATAAAAACCGTGATAACGGTTGGGAGCTGGGCATTGAGGGTATGCTGGATATAGTGAAGAAATATGACGGACAACCGGTAACGGAAGTACATATTGTAGGAGGGGTACATCCTAAGATGAACCTGGAATTCTTCTGCGAACTGCTGGAAAAAATCCATGCACATCGTCCGGATCTGCATCTGAAAGGATTTACTGCAGTAGAGTTGGATTACATGTTCCGTAAGGCCAAACTGAGCACTAAGGAAGGTTTAGAGCGTATGCATAAAGCCGGTCTGCAATCCCTGCCCGGCGGTGGTGCAGAGATCTTTGCACAGGAGATCCGAGATAAGATCTGTCCGGATAAAGTAGATGGTGACGGCTGGATGGAAATACATGAAACTGCACACCAGATCGGTATGCCAACCAATGCAACGATGCTGTATGGCCACATCGAAAACTATGCACACCGTATAGATCATATGGAACGCCTGCGTAATTCTCAGGATGCGATCGGTGGCTTCAACTGCTTCATTCCGCTGAAGTTCCGTAACGGAGACAATGACATGTCTCATGTGCCAGAAGTAAGCCTGGTAGAAGATTTGAAGATGTATGCCATAGCCCGTATCTTCCTGGATAATTTTGCCAATGTAAAAGCCTACTGGCCTATGCTGGGTCGTGAAAGTGCGCAGCTTACCCTGGAGTATGGTGTAAATGACCTGGATGGTACGATCGATGATACAACCAAGATCTATTCCATGGCAGGCAGCGAAGAACAAAATCCTGCAATGACTACTGAAGAGCTGTGTACACTGATTACTTCTGTTGGAAAGACACCTGTAGAGCGCGATTCCGTATACAACGAGCTGGAAGTGTTTGGTAGCACAGAAGTTGCTGTACAATAAGCAAACAAATACATATTTATAAAAGAGCAGGCCGGGTGATATACCCGGCCTGCTCTTTTATAATGCAGCGATTGTGCAACACTGCACAGTGAATATCATACTATACTTAATATGTAAATAAATAAGCCGGATCACTATAGCTTACTGTCAAATTTGAATACTTTTATGGTGATTCGTTATTTCATACATGACAAAAGCACCTGTTTCCCCGCAATCGGGTATCCGCAAGGGTATCTTCATTTTATTAGCCCTGCTGTGTCTTACACCATTTATTTCAGCACCCGTAGCATTATTACTTGGATTAATAGTAGCCAATACGACCGGGCATCCTTACCTGCAGCATAATGGCAAAGCCACCAAGAAACTACTCCAGATCTCCGTGATCGGATTAGGATTTGGAATGAATCTGCACAGTGCGATTAAAGCGGGTAAAGAAGGTATACTCTTTACCATAGCATCTATTTTGGGTACTTTAATACTGGGGTATATTATTGGTAAACTGCTGAAAATAGAGCGTAAAACATCGCACCTGATTGCTTCCGGTACTGCAATATGCGGAGGGAGCGCCATTGCAGCCGTAGGCCCCGTGATCAATGCCGATGCTAAACAAATGTCGGTTGCATTAGGCATTGTTTTTATCCTCAATTCTGTTGCCCTGTTTATATTCCCGGCGATTGGTCATGCCCTGCATCTTTCCGAAACACAGTTTGGGATATGGTCAGCAATTGCCATACATGATACCAGTTCCGTTGTGGGCGCCGCCAGCAAATACGGTCCGCATGCACTGGAAGTCGCTACTACAGTGAAACTTGCCCGTGCATTATGGATCATTCCACTGTCACTGGGTACGGCCATTGTCTTTAAAAACGGTTCCAACAAAATTAAAATTCCATGGTTTATTGGCCTGTTTATCCTGGCTATGATCCTGAATACCTATCTTCCTGTATTGGATACTATTGCGCCATACGTTGTAAAGATTGCCAAAGCCGGTTTAACGCTGACCTTATTCCTTATTGGTGCGGGTCTGTCTCTGCCTATGATCAGGTCAGTAGGTGTCCGTCCATTTATACAAGGAGTGGTGCTCTGGATCGTTATCTCCCTGGCTGCACTCTGGGCAGTGATGAATATTGTGTAAGAATAGATATAGTACCTGATTAATATTACCTGAAAAGGCGACCCGGATTGGCGGGTCGCCTTTTTTATACGCTACTGTTTACCTGTCGGAAATAAAAAAAAAGAGTTTTGTAAAACCATTGTCATATTTACCTCGTATGTATTATAAATAGCTTTTCATCAGCTTGCTTATTCACCCTCTAAAACGAAGTATTATGACCATCAAAAAAGGAATCAAATACACTGCAATAAGCGTATTCAGCCTGGGCTTTCTGCTGTTTGCCACGCTGATCGTACATATTGCGGTTATGGTTAAAGGCAAGAAACCTTTGGCCTCCGAGCATACCCAACTGGCACGTATCGACTTCCCTCAAAATACTGATCCTTCTGTAATGACTAAAGTTGAGCAATCCATAAAATCATTAGATGGAGTTCAATCTACTTACTACAATCCGGCTACACAAATTCTGGTTTACGCCTATAATAATAAAGTGCAGAATGCTGAAAATATCTATCAGTCCCAGATCGTCGCAAGGAATATTAATGCCTTAAAATACACCGTTTCTGCAGCTGATGCGGCAAAGGGCTGTCCGGCTATGAATAATAATTCTTTTTACGGACGATTAACGAGAACAATTTCGGCTATTGTGAACTAATTACATTTTTTCTAAACAGTTTCCTCATCTTTTAAAACAAATCGACATGAACAAAAAGCTAAACAAAGCCATCTTCATTTTTTTAGCCGTATTCGGAATCGGACTGTGGACTATTTCCGGCAGCTCCTGTAAGAAAGACACGACTCCTGACCCTACACCATTAGCGACAACTGCCCTTTATGATACTTTAGGATGGTTTATTCAAGGTGCAACCGGGCCGGTTGCGGGTAATGGCACCAAGATGATTGATGACCCGGATAATCCCGGCCAGAAAATACAGGCTGGTCGCCTGGCAATCAGAACAGTTGTGGGTAAATCACTCATGGTAATAGCCGGAGATACTGCACTGGCAGAGTACTTCCCGACTTTACTGGCAGAAGTAGGTGCTGGTAATATGACCGGTTATAATAACCTGTTACAAAGCTTTACTGATTTTGTACAACAGGCAGTAAGCACGCAGACTGGTGTGTACAAAGGCAAAAGCATGAGAGATGCACATAATTTTGCCACGTACAGTCGCTTTGGTAGCGCTTCTGCCATGAAATCTACCGCGGCAGATTTTGATCTGTTTGTGGGAGATGTTGCCTCAGCTGCTGCTTCCCTGAATGTACCCAATAGTGTGATAGGTCAGTTAGGTACGTTGCTGTATTCTGTAAAAGCAGATATTGTCAACTAATATCATTTATCCAATACCTAAGCTGAAATAAAATAAATTCGGTCACAATTGTTGAATTAAGACTGCAAACACATAAGAAGTATTATGAAGCAAAGTAGGGTCGGACAATTGTCCGACCCTACTTTTTGTATACGCTTTAATGCCTTAGAGATTTCCTATATACTGATCTTTGGGATACTTTACGGAGTAGGTAAAGCGCACCTTTCTTGTTTCTCCCGGCTTGATATTCAGTTTCCAGGTCAGTATACCTGTTTCTTTATTGATGGCAGCATTGTCAGAAGATAATAATTCAACCTCCATATTATTATCTGTGCTGATCGGATATTGATCCTTTAACAGGAGGTCTATAGCCTCTTTTTTACTATTCTTAATAGTCAGCTCATAAGTGAAGCTTTGCTTTTTATTACTGCCCAAAATCTTACTGGCCGACAGATCAGTTACCTTCTCCCTTTTAATCGTAATGCGTTTGTCGCGGCCCATGCTCAGGTTCAGCGTATCCTGTGTGTTATATGGATTCAGGAATGTTTTACCCACATATGTATTCTCAAAAACGATATTCGCTTCACCAGGAATCAGGTTCAGTTTTTCATAGCCATTGACTTCCGCCAGCAGGAAAGCATCCGGGTCCAGTTTCGGTACCGCATAGTATTTATAGCTGGCAGGTATGTTCAGTTCTTTCAGAGAAACACTATGGGGTTTATTGTTCGATGCAATAGAGTAGGGTATATCTATATCAAATGTGGCATCCAGTTCTTTCTCTTCGACTTCTGTATGGTCGCTTATACCCTTGTTCGCTTTGGTGGTGATGAGTATAACGCCATTGGCTGCTCTTGCCCCGTAAACGGCTTTTGTAGTAGCATCTTTTAGTACAACAATGTCGGCAATATCCTGCGGGTCAATAGTATTTAAGGCACCTGAATATGGCGCCCCGTCCAGGACGATCAGTGGAGGAGCGCTGGCACTCAGACTTCCCTGCCCGCGAACCATAATGTCAGCATTAGCGCCCGGTTGCCCGCCTCCCGAAGTAACTATCACACCAGGCGCGGCACCGTCCAGCATTTCAGCGATACTCGTCACCGGCCTTTTCGATAACTGATCTGCAGATACATTGGCCATGCTGGCATTGTTCTGGTACTTATAAGACTGTATGGTATTGGCCGCAACCTCATTGCGTACCGGCTGATACGCTTGTCCATAGCGGAGCAGCCATGCCGTAAGGATAGGAGCGTTACTACCTACAGTAGGGTTGCCGGTAGATAAGATCAGTTTGACTTTCTTCCAGTCCAGACCTGTCTGTTGCGCGACATTTGCCTTGTATACAATACGCAGCGGATCGCTCACTTTATCCGCTTTCAGATCGTAGTTCGCTGTCCAGCCTGCATTACGGCTGATATAACTGATATTGATATTGCCGCTCAGGACCGGTACTGTAGACATTACCTGCAACACCAGTTGGCCTCCGGTATTGCTTTCCTGTCCGTTCATATTGCCCAATTGTGTTCTGTACTCTTGCACCAGTGTGGCCTGTTCTGCCTCTTGTCCTTTCAGTACCGATATCTGGTCGTTTAGTTCAATCTGTTTATTCAGGTAAAAATCGGTCAGCTTGCTAAGCTCTGCAACATTTACATTACTTTGGTCTCCTTTGGCTACTTCGTTTTTGGACAGTAAGGATAAGGTTCTTTCAATAGCCTGACGTTTATTGATTGTTTTCTGTAACGCCGCTTCTGCCGTTTTTAATAAAGCTTCTTTTTGTTTGTATTCCGGACTATTCAGGTCTTTTTGTTGCTCTGGTTTATAGTTGCGGGTAACCATTACCGACATGATGGTAATATTGGACGGGGCATTGATCTGGATACTGCTTTCGTCAATATTGGAGGCCACATTATTAATGATCAGTTCGGTATTGCCCTGAGGCAGATTTACCTTCGCCGAATGCTTCAGCTCCGCGCCTACTTTATATACCGTTACACTGTTCAGTATAGCATCTGCATTCTGAATGTCCTGTGCCTGTATGGTATAGCTGCAGCTGATCAGCATGCCACAGATTAGTGATAATTTCCTGCTCATAAGTATTTTTCTAAGTATTAATGAATGATTCCGCCGGAACGGGTTGTTGATACAAAGTAAGGATGCAATAGGAAGGCAAAAGGTTGGAAAGGGTGAAAAAAAGCAGCTACTTTGTGTGCAGCTGCTTTGAATTGGTGAATGAAATATGCAGTTATTGAATTGATGGTTCTACTTTCATGACATATGAACAAAAAAAGGGGCGACTGAATAGTCGCCCCTTTGGGTAATCTTATTGGATGATTATTTTACTTCTTCGAAGTCTGCATCAGCTACATCATCAGCACCGCCTGCATTTGCATTCTGGCCTTGCTGTTGTGCACCATCTGCCTGGCCCTGAGCGTAGATATCTTCGCTCGCAGCGTTCCATGCAGCATTCAGTTTTTCGCTGGCAGCATCGATCGCAGCCATGTCTTCAGCTTTGTGTGCTTCTTTCAATTCTGCAACTGCAGTTTCGATGGCTGATTTTTTATCCGAAGGGATTTTATCAGCATGCTCCTTCAGTTGTTTCTCTGTATTGAAGATCAGACCATCAGCCATGTTCAGTTTTTCAACTTTTTCACGCACTTGTTTGTCGGCTTCTTCGTTAGCTTTAGCATCGTTTTTCATTCTTTCGATTTCGTCTTTGCTTAAGCCGGAACCTGCTTCGATACGGATGTTTTGTTGTTTACCGGTACCTTTATCCTTAGCGGTTACGTTCAGGATACCATTGGCATCGATATCGAAAATTACTTCGATCTGAGGTACACCTCTTGGAGCAGGTGGGATGTCATTCAATACGAATTTACCCAGAGATTTATTTTGGTTCGCCATTGGGCGCTCACCTTGTACCACATTGATTTCCACGCTAGGTTGGCTATCGCTTGCAGTAGAGAAGGTTTCAGATTTTTTAGTCGGGATGGTTGTGTTAGACTCAATCAGTTTGGTCATTACACCACCGTAGGTTTCGATACCCAGAGACAGCGGCGTTACATCCAGTAACAATACATCTTTTACATCTCCGGTCAGTACACCACCCTGGATTGCAGCACCAACAGCTACTACCTCATCAGGGTTTACACCTTTGTTTGGTTTTTTACCGAAGAAACTTTCAACCACTTCCTGGATTTTAGGAATACGGGTAGAACCACCTACCAGGATGATCTCATCGATTTCGCTGGTGTTCATACCTGCATCTTTCAATGCTTTGCGGCAAGGCTCCAGTGTACGCTCGATCAGGCTATCTGCCAGTTGCTCAAATTTAGCACGGCTCAGTTTGCGCACCAAGTGTTGTGGCACACCGTCAACAGCAGTGATATAAGGCAGGTTGATTTCTGTTTCCTGAGAAGAAGACAGTTCGATTTTTGCTTTTTCAGCAGCCTCTTTCAGACGTTGCCATGCCATAGGATCTTTGTGCAGATCGATAGTAGGCATATCTTTTCTGAATTCTTCCGCTAACCAGTCCATGATAACTTTATCGAAGTCATCACCACCCAGGTGGGTATCACCGTTGGTAGATTTTACTTCAAATACACCGTCGCCCAGCTCCAGGATAGATACGTCAAACGTACCACCACCTAAGTCAAATACAACGATTTTGCTGTCAGCATGTTTTTTGTCCATACCATAAGCCAGTGCCGCAGCAGTAGGCTCATTGATAATTCTTTTTACGGTCAGACCAGCGATCTCGCCCGCTTCTTTAGTAGCCTGGCGTTGCGCATCGTTAAAGTAAGCAGGTACTGTGATTACGGCTTCAGATACTTCCTGACCCAGGAAGTCTTCAGCTGTTTTCTTCATTTTCTGAAGAATCATGGCAGAGATCTCCTGAGGAGTGTACATTCTGCCTTCGATATCTACACGAGGAGTGTTATTATCTCCTTTTACGATCTGGTATGCATTGTGCGACATTTCACCGGTTACCTCGTCATAACGTCTACCCATGTAACGTTTGATAGACATAATGGTGTTGGTAGGGTTGGTGATCGCCTGACGTTTCGCAGGATCTCCTACTTTACGTTCTCCGTTTTTCAAAAACGCCACTACCGATGGCGTAGTGCGACGACCTTCGTCGTTTGCAATTACAACCGGCTCATTACCTTCCATTACGGCAACGCAAGAGTTGGTTGTTCCTAAGTCAATTCCGATGATTTTTCCCATAATATTATCTATAAATTATTTTAGTTATATTTACTTGAACAGTATCTATGCTTCAATTTCTTTGCCAAAGCTGAAAATGTGTAAAATTGTCAGTTCGATGTGACAGGTTGGGATTAACGATTTTTAACCTTGGGCTTTTTTGCAGTCCTGGATGCTGTTACACTGACAGTTAGGACAGTAATTAAGGGGTTTTATGCCTGCTTAATGTAAATTCCCCCTAATAGGGTGATGGAATTAAAAAAATTGATAATTATCTTTGCTCCACATAAAATTAAATAATTCATATAGATTCCTTATGAAACGTATCATTTTAAGCATGTCTTTACTGGCTTCGGCAAGTATCGGGGCATTCGCACAAGAAAGAAAAATAAACTTTACAGAGTATGATTTGCCCAATGGACTGCATGTGATCTTACATGAAGACCACTCTACACCAATTGTAAACGTATCCGTAATGTACCACGTGGGTTCTAAAAACGAAGATCCGAAACGTACCGGTTTCGCGCACTTCTTTGAGCACCTTATGTTTGAAGGTACCGACAATATCGGTCGTGGTGAATACTTTAAAATGATCCAGGCCAATGGTGGTGTGCTGAACGCAAACACCTCTCAGGACCGTACTTATTACTTCCAGACCATGCCTTCTAACCAGGAAGAGCTGGCCCTGTGGATGGAAGCTGAGCGTATGCTGCATGCCAAAATCGACAGTACGGGTATTGAAACACAACGTAAAGTTGTAAAAGAAGAGAAAAAACAAAGCTACGATAACCGTCCTTACGGTCACCTGATGGAGGTTGTATTCCAGAATGCATACACCAAGCACCCGTACAACTGGATGCCGATCGGTTCTGCACAATACATCGACGAAGCGAAGTACAGCGAGTTCATGGATTTCTACAAAACATTCTATGTGCCTAACAATGCAGTACTGGTAATCGCTGGTGACATTAAACCGGAGCAAACTAAAAAATGGGTGGAGAAATATTACGGTTCTATCCCTAAAGGTACCAAAGCGATCCCTCGCCCTACCGAAACGGAGCCGGCTATGGCTAAGGCTAAAGAAGTATTCTATTATGATAACGTTCCTTTCCCTGCAATCATTTTAGCATACCATATCCCTAAAATCGGATCTGACGATGCTTATGCACTGGAAATGCTGAACAAATTATTATCTAATGGTGCAAGCTCCCGTTTCCAGAAAGAACTGGTAGATCAGAAACAAATGGCAGTTGGTGTTGGTGCATTCAACTTCCCTCTGGAAGATCCAGGTCTGTCAATGGTATTCGGTATCACTGCGCCTAATGTAAAATACCAGGACTTACAAACTGCTATGGATGCTGAGATCGAAAAAGTAAAAACACAACCGATCCCTGCTACAGAATTCAAAAAACTGCAAAACCAGGTAGAAAGCGAGTTCGTAGGATCTAACTCTAAAATCGCGGGTATCGCAGAGAACCTGGCGACTAACTATACTTATTTCCGTAATACCAACCTGGTAAATACTGAGCTGGCTAAATATCAGAAAGTAACTGCTGCAGACCTGACCAGAGTGGCTAATAAATATTTGAATAAAGATAACAGACTGGTAGTATACTACCTGCCTAAATCAATGGAGAAGAAATAATCGCTCCGCAAACAGTACGTCAATATTCAATTTAATCAACAGTAAAAGTCAGCCATTCATAATGGCACAAACATATTCAAGATGAAAAAGATAACGCTTTCTATAGCTGCATTAGCCCTCGTTTCTGCAACATTTGCACAAACACTGGACAGAAGTGTACGTCCAAAACCTGGTCCGGCTCCTGAAATCAAACTGGGAGACGCACAATCCTTTACCTTACCGAACGGATTAAAAGTATTCGTAGTAGAGAATCATAAGGTACCTACCGTATCTTACTCTATCATGCTGGATATCGATCCTATCGAAGATCCAAACAAAGCAGGTCTGAGCGATTTCATCGGTTCCCTGATGACTGCTGGTACTAAAACCATGACGAAAGAGCAGTTTGATGAAGCTACCGATATGATCGGTGCCAATTTATCTGCAAGCAGTGGTGGTATCTATGGCGGTTCTTTGAAAAAACACCAGGACGCTTTATTAAAACTGATGAGCGATGCCCTGATGAACGCTAACTTCCAGCAATCTGAACTGGATAAATTAAGAAAGCAGGCTATGGCTGGTCTGGAGCAATCCAAAACAGAACCGGATGAAATGCTGGACAATGTTACTAAAGTACTGAACTTCGGTAAAGCGCACCCATACGGTATCATCGCTTCTGAAAAAACGGTTGGTAATGTAAGCCTGGAAGATTGTAAACAATATTACAATACTTATTTCCGTCCTAACGTTGCATACATGGCAGTAGTTGGTGATATTACCCTGGCTGAAGCAAAAGCTGCGGTAACCAAATACTTTGCTGCATGGCAGAAAGGCGAAGTGCCAAAAACAACTTACCCTAAAGTAACTGTTCCTAATAAAACTACCGTAGACTTCGTTCCTCGTGATAACTCTGTACAAAGTGTAATCGGTGTTACTTACCCTATCGATCTGAAACCAGGTACTCCTGATGTGATCAAAGTAAGAATGCTGAACGAAATCCTGGGTGGTAGCGGTACAGGTCGTCTGTTCCTGAACCTGCGTGAAAAACACGGTTGGACCTACGGTTCTTACTCTTCTTTCAAAAACGATAAAGAAGTAGGTGAATTCCAGGCATATGCCAAAGCAAGAAACGTAGTTACAGACTCTTCTGTAAACGAAATTCTGGCAGAAATGAAACGTATCCGTGATGAAAAAGTAGATCCTACTACATTACAGGAAATGAAAAACTATGTTACCGGTACATTCGCTATCGGTCTGGAAAGCCCTCAGACTATTGCGCAGTATGCGATCAATATCGAGCGTTATAACATGCCTAAGGATTACTACAAAAACTACCTGAAAAACGTAGCAGCAGTTTCTGTAGATGATATTCAGAATACCGCTAAAAAATATGTACAACCAGGTGCAGCACATATTACTGTTGTAGGTGATAAAGCTGAGGCTGAAAAACTGAAACGTTTTGCTTCTGATGGCGTTATCCACTATTACGATAACTACGGTAACAGCATCGAAGCACCGGTAACCAAAGCCGTAGCTTCTGACATTACTCCTGAAGCAGTTGTAGCTAAATATGTAGATGCAATCGGTGGTAAAGCTGTAGTGGAAAAACTGACTTCTCTGTACTCTGAAGCATCTGCTGAAATGCAGGGTCAGGCGATCAAGATCACTCAGAAAATCGTAAGCCCGGATAAATATTATATGTCTGTAATGGTTCCGGGTATGGGCGAAGTTCAGAAAATGACGGTAAGTGGTAATACCGGTAAAATCTCCGGAATGGGCCAAAGTCAGGATATGCCGGCTGATATGCTGTCTGCATACAAAGAGCAGGCTGACTTACAGGCTGATCTGCACCCTGAGAAATATGGTATCACCATGAAACTGAAAGGTGTTGAGAAAGTAGATGGTAAAGATTGTTACGTGGTTGAAAAAACCAATAAAGAAGGTAACGTATCTGTATCTTACTACGATCAGGCAACTAACCTGTTGATTAAAGAAGTAAAAACTGATAAAGAAGGTAACGGTCAGACCGTAATCTTAGGTGATTATAAAGCCGTAACCAACGGTAATGGCTACAAAGCTCCGCACAGCATTAAGATCCAGTCTCCGCAAGGACCACAGGAACTGACTGTACAGAAAATGGAAGCAAACAAAAAAATCAGCGATAGCGATTTTAAATAATCAACTGCATCCGCAGAATATATAAAAAGGCAGGAACTCGTTTCCTGCCTTTTTGTTTGTAAGTTTGCCGCTAAACTGAGCCTGTTTTGTCATCGCTCGGTATACCATAAATACGCTTATATAATTATGTTTGCCACTATAGTTAAAGAATTAAAACTGCTGCTGCGAGACCCTGTAGGGTTATTGCTGCTGATTTTCATGCCGGCTATACTTATTATCGTGATGGCTGTAACCCAAGACAGTACCTTTAAAGATATGCGTGATGTAAAGTTTGAGGTATTCGTCATCAACAAAGATCAGGGCAAGGTAGGAAAAGAGATTGTGACTGCAATTGAAGCCAGCAGCATGTTCGAGACCAAAATATATACCAATGAGCATAGTCTGCGCGATGATATTAATTCCGGTAAAGCAAAGATAGGACTGATCATACCGGAAGAGGCCAGCAGTGCATTGGTCAATACCGCGAACAAAGTAGTAAATGCAGTTGGGGCAAAATCGGGGCTTCCGGCTTCCTATGCCCAGAATGCTGCCCTGGACTCTACAGAGATCGAAGTGCTTTTTGATCCGACCTTAAAACCATCCTTCAAGAACTCATTCAAATTTGCACTGATGCAGTATGCCACACAGTCAAAGATGAATACCCTTATGAGCCGCCTGGGCTCCATGAACGGCACAGATGCTGGTATTGATTCCGCATTGACACAGGAATTATACAGCGCCCTGCCGTTGAAAGAACATCTTGAAGATAAGCATGCCACTTTTACCCTGAACTCCGTACAGCACAACGTGCCTTCCTGGGCTATTTTCGGCATGTTCCTGATAGTAGTACCCATTGCTGGCAATATGATCCGTGAGCGGGAAGAGGGGAGTATGACCCGTCTGAAACTGATCCCCGGTGCGCCAGTCAAGGCAAATATTGGAATGATCCTTTTCTATACCCTTTTCTGCTTTCTGCAGTTTTATGTGATGATGCTGATCGGGACAGTGCTTATACCCTTATTCGGACTGCCTAAATTATATATGGGTGCTCATCCCTGGTCTACCGTACCCCTGGTATTATCCACCGCTTTCTGCGCCACTACCTATGGCTACCTTATCGGAAATGTATTCAAAACGGCTAACCAGGCCATGCCTGTAGGTGCTATATTTACCGTGATCTTGGCTTCTCTCGGAGGTATATGGGTGCCGCTGGAGATCCTGCCACCGGTAATGACTACTGTAGCTAAATTCACCCCTATGTACTGGGCATTTAATGGTGTAAGCAATATCTTCCTGAGAGGGCAGGGCATGCGTGATGTATGGTTGCCTATTGTGATCATGCTATTCTCCGGTTGTGTCATGACGCTGATCAGCAGCTTTATCTCCCGTCGACGCATCGTTAACTGATTTTATGTAACTTTATGAGATGAAGATCAGGTGGTTATTCTGTGTTTGTCTTGTATGCATCTCTGCTGTAGCTACTGCGCAGTTTACTGCTGTGCGTATAGGTGTAGACGGGCTTACCTGCTCGCAGTGCAGTCGCAGTGTAGAAATGCGTTTGCGTAAGCTTGATTTTATCAAAGAGGTGCAGATGGATCTGGCCAATACCCGCGCTGTTTTAAAATTAAAACCCAATGCGACGGTTGCCTTTAGCCAGGTGGCCAAGGCCGTAACAGATGCCGGATTTTCGGTAAGATTTATAGATGCGGATTACAAGCCCGGAGCCGGTGAGCAATCACAGACTACATGCTTTACGTATAAGAATACCTGTTACGAACTGGCAAAAGGAGATTTACCTGCATCCGTTCCGGTCTGGAAAATGCGTTTTGTAGATAAAGGAATGATAGATCCTGTGAGTTATAAAAAGTACCATAACCTTCCTGCCACAGCAGATTGCCATTGCAAAACTGCATACCGTTTTGTGCTGGCAGATTAAAGGCAATATTATATATACAAATGAACAAAAAACAGCTTTTGAGTATTGGATTGATGCTGAGTCTGGCACAGACAGGCCAGGCACAGGAGCTCTTCCCCAATACCGAGCCGGCCAGTAATATTCCTAAAGGTACCCTCGGCATTCGCTTCATGTCGGAGTTTTATAAAGAAAGTAATCAGCTGAGAAACTTTAACGGACTAAGATTGATGTACGGTCTTACGCCTAAGCTCTCCATCTACCTTACTGCTGCCAGCTCCAACCACCATAAAGAAAAGTTACCGGAAGAGTTTCCCTATCATAATACACCTGAGCGTGGTGTATACAAGCCATATAAATTTAATGGCTTCAGCCTCTATGCCAAATACCGTTTCCTGACCCGCGACAGGACCAATGAGCATTTGCGTATGGCCGCTTATGCAGAAGCCTCTGCGGTCAATACTGCTCATGATGAAGGAGAGCCCCGCCTTATGGATGATACAAAAGGCCTGGGTTTCGGACTGATCTCCACTTATCTGAAAAATAAGTTTGCCGTATCGCTTACTGCTGGAATCATCCTGCCCGGAAAGTTTTCCGGTGTACAGGTCGATCCTATATCCAGCCTGCCGGATATCCCCACTACAGTGCAGTATCCCACAACAATCAATTACAGCCTGTCCTTCGGTTACCTTGTATACCCGCGTACCTATCGCAGCTATAAGCAGCCCAATATAAACCTGTACTGTGAATTTATGGGAAAGTATTACGGTGATGTGCGGGTATGGCTGACCCCTTATAATGCGCCCGAGTACGAAATACGTACATCCTATTTTCCAAAGGCATTGCAGGCAGGATTCTATGTAGACATAGTACCAGGTGTGCAGCTTATCTTAAATTCCAACACCCGTATCGATTTTTCTACACAATTGCAATTTGTTAAATTGTCATATGCCCGTTTATACCCCCAGTTTAACATCGGTTTGCAGCATTATCTGTACTGGAAATAAGCAATTTATAACAAGCCATTGTCATGAAATAAGCGCTGCCATGCGCTCAAATGCAGGCCAATATAGGCTTTTATTTTTTTATTTCCCTTTGTATTTTTAAAAATTGGGTGGTATCTTTGCAACTAAATTTTTGACAGAAAAATTACATTTCACATTTCTCACTTTTTAGAATGAAAAACTTTTTAACATCTTCGATTGGTAAAAAACTGGTAATGGGTCTCACGGGTCTGTTCTTGATCGTCTTCCTGGTAGTCCACTGTTACGCCAATGCTCAGATCTTCTTAGAATGGCTGGACTATGGCAGAGGCTACAAGGCTTACAGTGAAATCGCCCATTTCCTTGGTTCCAATCCGATTACCCGTATTGCAGAGGTAGGCTTGTTTGCCTTCATTATCCTGCATATTGTACAAGGTTTAATGCTTACTGCACAAAACAAAGCCAAGCGACCGGTAGGCTACAACGTAGCTCCTGGTAACAGCAGCAGTAAATGGTACACCCGTTCAATGGGCTTACTGGGTACACTGATCCTGATGTTTTTAGTATTGCACCTGGCACACTTCTGGGCACCTAACCGTTACCAGCAGTTGACACAAGGTCATGAAAAAGACCTGTATCTGATCATGGAAGAAACATTCCAGCAATGGTGGGTTGTTATTATATATGTAGCAGGATGTATCTCCCTGGCATGGCACCTGGTGCATGGCTTCTGGAGCGCATTCCAGACTTTAGGTTTAAGTACACCTAAATATAAAGGTTTAATTAACTGTATCGGTGTAGGCTTCGCAATCATCGTTCCGGCTATTTTTGCCCTGATGCCGATTTCTTACAAATTAGGATGGTTGCCACCTGCAGCAGAGGTTGCTGAGTTTGTAAAAACAATGGCACACTAATTTTTAAAGCCTAGCCTTTATTATCAATTTAAACAGCAAAAAAGACTTCATTAGATATGTTAAATTCAAAAATACCTGCCGGCGAACTTTCGCAAAAATGGTCTTCTTATAAAAATAGTTGTAAAATCGTCAATCCTGCCAATAAACGTAGCTTAGAAGTTATTGTTATCGGTACAGGTCTGGCAGGAGCTTCTGCTGCTGCATCTTTAGGCGAATTAGGATATAAAGTAAAAGCATTCTGCTTCCAGGATTCTCCGCGTCGTGCGCACTCTATCGCAGCACAGGGTGGTATCAACGCTGCCAAAAACTATCAGAATGATGGTGACAGCGTTTATCGCTTGTTCTACGATACCATCAAAGGTGGTGACTATCGTGCACGTGAGTCCAACGTACACCGTCTGGCTGAAGTAAGTGCCAACATCATTGATCAATGTGTAGCTCAGGGTGTACCATTTGCCCGTGAATACGGTGGTATGTTGAGCAACCGTTCTTTCGGTGGTACTCAGGTACAACGTACCTTCTACGCTGCTGGTCAGACCGGACAGCAACTGCTGATTGGTGCATACCAGGCCCTGGAGCGCCAGGTAGCCTTAGGTAATGTAACCATGTACAACCGCCACGAAATGCTGGACATCGTTATGGTCGATGGTAAAGCACGTGGTATCATTGCCCGTAATATGATTACCGGTAAGCTTGAAAGACACTTCGGACACGCTGTTCTGCTGTGTTCCGGTGGTTACGGTAACGTATTCTACTTATCTACAAACGCAATGGGCAGTAACGTAACCGCCACCTGGAAGGCTCACCTGAAAGGTGCATACTTTGCTAACCCTTGTTATACACAAATTCACCCGACCTGTATTCCCGTTTCAGGAGATCACCAGTCTAAACTGACGCTGATGTCTGAATCTTTACGTAATGATGGTCGTATCTGGGTGCCTAAAAAACAAAACGATAACCGTAAGGCTAGCGAGATTCCGGAAGAGGAAAGAGATTACTACCTGGAAAGAAGATACCCTGCCTTCGGTAACCTGGTACCACGTGACGTGGCTTCCCGCGCGGCAAAAGAGCGCTGTGATGCCGGTTATGGTGTAGGTACTTCTAAGCAAGCAGTATACCTGGATTTCGCAGCAGCGGTAATCCGTTACGGTACTATTGAGTGTGGTAAAGTAGGTAACCATAATCCGACTCCGGAAGAGGTGCGTACTCATGGTCTGGCAGTAGTAAAAGAAAAATACGGTAACCTGTTCGATATGTATGCGAAGATTACCGGTGAAGATCCATATGAAGTGCCAATGCGTATATACCCTGCGGTACACTATACAATGGGTGGTCTGTGGGTAGATTATGAACTGATGACAAGCGTACCTGGTCTGTATTGTCTGGGTGAGGCTAACTTCTCTGACCACGGTGCAAACCGCCTGGGTGCATCAGCACTGATGCAGGGTCTGGCAGATGGTTACTTCGTAATCCCTTACACTCTGGGTAACTACCTGGCAGATGATATCCGTACAAAAGCTATTCCAACTGATCATCCTGAATTTGTAAAAGCAGAGAAAGAAGTTGCCGATCGTATCAACAAACTGATGAGCATTAAAGGTACTCAATCTGTTGAGAGCCTGCACAAACGTCTGGGTAAGATCATGTGGGATAAATGTGGTATGGGCCGTACTAAAGAAGGTCTGACAGAAGCAATCGCAGAGATCCAGGCACTGAAAAAAGAGTTCTGGAGCGATGTGAAAATCCCTGGTACTGTTGAAGGTATGAACACTGAGCTGGATAAAGCTAACCGTGTTGCAGACTTCATCGAATTAGGCGAGCTGATGTGTAAAGATGCCCTGAACCGTGCTGAATCTTGTGGTGGTCACTTCCGTGAAGAGTCTCAGACTGAAGATGGTGAAGCACAACGTGATGATGAAAACTTCATGTATGTAGCCGCATGGCAGTACAACGGAGACAGCGACTGGACCTTACACAAAGAAGATCTGAATTATGAAGTAGTTCACCCGTCTCAACGTTCTTATAAATAATATTAATCAACAAACATATTTCGTTAAGTGCGTTGCGGCGGCTTAATGTACCCATAAAAGTTAAACAGATGGAACATTATAATATGAATTTGACGCTGAAAGTATGGCGTCAACAAAATGCTCAGGTTCAAGGTAGCTTCGAAACCTATCAGGTAAAAGATATCTCTTCTGAAATGTCTTTCCTGGAGATGTTCGACGTATTGAATGAGCAATTGATTCATGAAGGAAAAGAGCCGATCACATTCGATCACGACTGTCGTGAAGGTATTTGTGGCGCTTGTTCTATGCACATCAACGGTAAAGCCCACGGTCCGTGGAGCGGTACCACAACCTGCCAGTTGCACATGCGTGCGTTCAAGGACGGCGATACCATCGTAGTAGAACCTTGGAGAGCAGGTGCTTTCCCGGTGATTAAAGATCTGATGGTAGATCGTACAGCGTTTGATCGTATCATCCAGGCTGGTGGTTATATCTCCGTAAATACCGGTAATGCGCAGGATGCAAACAACCTGCCTATTGCTAAAGATAAAGCAGATGAGTCCTTTGCCGCAGCAACCTGTATCGGTTGTGGTGCTTGTGTTGCATCTTGTAAAAACTCTTCAGCTATGCTGTTCCTGTCTGCGAAAGTATCTCACCTGGCCTTATTGCCACAAGGTGAAGCAGAACGCAAGACACGTGTAATCAACATGGTTGATCAGATGGATAAAGAAGGTTTCGGTTCTTGTACCAATACCGGTGCTTGTGAAGCAGAATGTCCTAAAGAGATTTCTATCATGAACATCCGTCGCCTGAACTCAGAGTACATCAAAGCGGGTCTGAGCGGAAGCATAGTAAAATAAGATCCAATCTTGAATATATTAAAAAGGGAAGTCTGTTTCAGGCTTCCCTTTTTAGATATTTATGATTGAGTACCCTGCTTTGTAAATATTCTGAGTTCAGTTAATATAAAAAGCGAACAGATCAATTCTGTTCGCTTTTGTTTGGTATATATTTCCTGCTTAATCCTCAATCCATTCTGCATAAGACGTTTTAGTCTCATACAGGCGCATAGAGCGGATCACAATCCCTTCCGGCAGAATAGCCCTTAGTTGCTTGCGGGTATATAATAGTATATTTTCTGCACTCGGCTCATGCTCCCACACGATCAGGTTCTCATGTGCCGCAATCTCCGGGTGTGCCTCCAGATAATTCTTAGAGAGCACCAGTTTATGATCAAAATATTCAACAATCTCTTTTTTTACGATATTCTTGATATCCTTAAAATCAATCAGGAAACCAGGAGGGGCAATATAATCAGCTGTTTTTTGAGTAGCCGCTACGGTCACATGCAATTCATAAGAATGCCCGTGAATATTGCGGCAAGGCCCTTCATAACCAAATACCGCATGGGCGGTTTCAAAAGGGAAAATCTTGGTCAGTTGTAACATATTATGTTATATAAGAAATATTTATAGCCTGCAAAGTTCCGATATTTTTTTAATTAAGCAGAATATTTTAGATTTGAGTATCAAGCAGCAGCTTTATGGACACTAAAATGCACGAAGATATCGCACAATTTATGGCGCAGCAGACCTGCGCTAATGTCTGTTGTATCGACGATCAGCAGATGCCCTATTGCTTCACCTGCTTCTTTGTCTATGATGCTGCAAAGCATTGCCTCTATTTTAAATCCTCCTCAGATACACATCACGCACAACTATTACTGAAAAATAGCGTTTGTGCCGGAACCATTTTACCCGATCAGCTGAATACCTTAATGATACAAGGTATACAGTTTGAAGGGACCGTACAGAAAAATACCCTTTTCGATGTACTGCCTGCTATGCAATATCATACAGCATATCCCATAGCTATGGCCGTACCCGGCGATATGTGGACCATTACACTTTCTAAAATTAAGTTTACCGATAATGCAAAAGGCTTTGGTAATAAGCAGCATTGGGAACGGGAAAAAGAAGTATAAAGTTTTACTATATTGACTAATGTATTATCAATCGTATGAGATTATAATTGCTAAAGGAGAATGATTACTTTTGAATAATAGTTATCATTTGAGTCATGAAGCAGATTATATCCGAACGATTGAAAGAAAAAGGGCTTAAGGTGACTCCTCAGCGTATGGCCATATTTGAAGCAGTGCTTGAGTTAAAAACCCATCCTACTGCAGAGCAGATTATTGCCTATGTCAAAGAAAATCACCCTGGCATTTCAGTAGCGACGGTATATAAAGTACTGGATACGCTGGCTGAGCACAATCTATTGAAAAAGGTAAAGACAGAGAGAGACATTATGCGTTACGATGCAATTGTCGATCATCACCACCACCTGTATTGCACCGAAACCGATAAGATTGCTGATTATCATGATGAACAGATTACGCAACTGATCGAAGCATATTTTAAAGAGCATCCGATCAAATCCTTTTCTATAAAAGACATCAAACTGCAGATCACAGGGCAGTTTAAAAAAAATATACTAAAATAATCCCGTAACCCCAAAAAAGAAAAAAATGGAAACTAATGCAAACAATGGGGGCAAATGCCCGTTTACCGGAGCTACAGCAGGCTCAAGACAACAGGGGGCTGCAGGAAGTGGTACCCGTAACAGAGACTGGTGGCCCAATCAGCTGAAAGTAAATATGCTGCGCCAGAACTCTTCATTATCCAATCCTATGGAGGCGGACTTCGATTATGCAGCAGCATTCAACAGCCTGGACTTTCAGGCCCTGAAACAAGATCTGCATCAACTGATGACGGACTCACAGGACTGGTGGCCTGCCGATTTCGGACACTACGGACCTTTATTCATTCGTATGGCATGGCACAGTGCGGGTACGTATCGTACCGGCGATGGCCGTGGCGGCGCGGGAGCGGGACAACAACGTTTTGCACCATTGAACAGCTGGCCGGATAATGTAAGCCTGGATAAAGCAAGAAGACTATTATGGCCCATCAAACAAAAATATGGCCGTAAAATCTCCTGGGCCGATTTAATGATCCTCGCCGGTAATGTAGCATTAGAATCTATGGGCTTTAAAACTTTCGGATTTGCCGGAGGTCGTGAAGATGTCTGGGAGCCTTCCGAAGATGTGTACTGGGGTTCTGAACAGACCTGGCTGGGCGGCGATCTGCGTTATGCGCACGGATCGGACGGCGTACCTAAAGACCATGGTGTAGTGTCTGCAGATGATAAGGCAGATGGCGATATCCACTCCCGTAACCTGGAGAAGCCACTGGCAGCGGTACAGATGGGATTGATCTATGTAAATCCAGAAGGACCGGATGGTAATCCTGATCCGATTGCAGCCGCAAAAGATATCCGTGATACATTCGGACGTATGGCGATGGATGATGAAGAAACCGTAGCCCTGATTGCAGGCGGACACAGTTTCGGTAAAACCCATGGTGCAGCCTCATCTGATCATGTCGGTAAAGAACCGGAAGCAGCAGGGATTGAAGAACAAGGTATGGGCTGGCACAATAGTTTTGGAACTGGTAAAGGTGCAGATGCTATTACCAGCGGACTGGAAGTAACCTGGACCAATACGCCCACACAATGGAGCAATAACTTCTTCGAGAACCTGTTTGGTTATGAATGGGAATTAACCAAAAGCCCTGCAGGTGCCCACCAGTGGGTAGCGAAGGATGCTGAAGATACCATTCCACATGCATTTGAAGCCGGTAAGAAAATAAAACCAACAATGCTCACAACGGATCTTTCCCTGAGACTGGATCCTGCATATGAAAAAATTTCCCGTAAGTTCCTGAACGATCCGGATGCATTTGCAGATGCATTTGCCCGTGCATGGTTCAAACTGACCCATCGTGATATGGGACCGCGTGCCCGCTACCTGGGACCGGAAGTGCCACAGGAAATCCTGATCTGGCAAGACCCTATTCCTGAAGTAGATCATGAACTGATCAATGAGCAGGACGTAGCAGTCCTGAAAAATAAAATCCTGGGCTCAGGCTTAACAGTAGGTCAGCTGGTGAATACAGCATGGGCTTCAGCCTCCACTTTCCGTGGTTCTGATAAACGTGGTGGAGCAAACGGAGCACGCATTCGCCTGGCACCGCAGCGCTATTGGGCAGCCAATAACCCTGCACAGTTATCTAAAGTGCTGGATATCCTGGAAGGTATTCAGAAAGAATTTAACGGCGCTCAAAGTGGCAAAAAAGTATCACTGGCCGATCTGATCGTATTGGCAGGAACCGCAGCTGTAGAGAAAGCAGCCAAAGACGGCGGGTACAATATCACAATGCCGTTTACCCCGGGCCGTATGGATGCAACTGCCGAGCAGACAGACATCGATTCATTTGCTTTCCTGGAGCCTATTGCAGATGGTTTCCGTAACTATCAGAAAACTAAATTTAAAGCCGTTTCTACCGAAGAGCTGCTGGTCGATAAAGCACAGCTGCTTACCCTTACCGCCCCGGAAATGACCGCGCTGGTAGGAGGTATGCGTGTACTGAATGCCAATTTTGATCATCATCAAAAAGGAGTACTCACCAAACGTCCGGAAATATTGAGCAATGATTTCTTTGTAAATCTGCTGGATATGAATACAGTATGGAAAGCTACAGATGAGACCCAGTACGAGTTTGAAGGTCGTGACCGCAACACCGGCGATTTAAAATGGACTGGTACGCGTGCAGATCTGGTATTCGGTTCCAATTCAGAACTGCGTGCCCTGGCAGAAGTATACGCCAGCTCCGATGCACAGGACAAATTTGTAAAAGACTTTGTTGCTGCATGGACCAAAGTCATGAACCTGGATCGCTTCTAAAAGAACTGGGAAAATACATAAATATGAAGGCCCCGGCAGTTTGCCGGGGCCTTCATATTTATGTAATGTTGTAAAATTATTCTGCATATTCTGCACCTACCTGTTGTCTCCACATCGCATAGTAGAGGCCTTTCAGGTCCAGTAAGTCATTGTGGTTACCCTGTTCAATAACTTTACCTTTCTCCAGTACAAAGATGCGATCGGCATGCATTACCGTAGACAAACGGTGTGCAATCAGGATCGTGATTTGATTACGCTCCTTGCTGATCTCCTCCATCGTTTCAGAAATCTCACTTTCCGTAATAGAGTCCAGCGCACTGGTCGCCTCATCAAAGATCAGCAGCCGTGGCTGGCGCAGCAGCGAACGGGCAATAGATAAACGCTGACGCTCACCACCCGATAATTTCAGACCACCCTCACCAATAATCGTATCCAGACCTTTATCGCTGCGGGCCAGGATGCTTTTACCTGATGCCTGATGCACCGCGTCCAGTACAGCCTCATCTGTCGCTTCGGGCATTACGAACTTCAGGTTCTCCCGTATAGTGCCAGAGAAGAGCTGTGTATCCTGCGTTACAATACCCAATTGCTTGCGTATGCTATTTAAGGATACTGTTCTTTCATCAATATTATTATACAGGATGTTTCCGGCACTAGGTTTATACAATCCCAGTAATAGTTTTACCAGGGTCGTCTTACCACTGCCTGAAGGTCCCACAAAAGCAATGGTCTCACCCTTGATGGCACTAAACGAAACTTTGTCCAGTGCAGGACGAGTGCTGCTTTTATGCTGGAAGCTTACTTTGTCAAATGCCAGCGTATTGATGTCATCAACATTCACCGCATTCACCGGTTCTTTCTCCACCTCTTTCTGCATCAGGTTTTGCAGGTTCTGCAGAGAAGCATCAGCCTCACGGTAGCTCAGGATAATATTACCCAGTTCCTGTAATGGTCCGAAGATAAAGAAGGAGTAGAACTGCATCATCATAAGATCACCCAGTTGTATCCTGTCATGGAATAAGAAATAGAACAGCGCAAACATGATACACTGTTGCAAGAAGTTTACAAACGTTCCCTGTACAAAGCTGATAGAGCGGATGCTCTTCACTTTTTTCAGTTCCAGGTCCAGTATCTTGTTCGTATTATTATTCAGGCGGCTGATCTCCTGGTCAGTAAGGCCAAGGCTCTTCACCAGTTCAATATTACGCAGCGATTCCGTGGTACTACCGGCAAGTGATGTTGTTTCCTTTACAATATTCTTTTGAATCAGCTTAATGCGTTTACTTAAAAAGCTTGTGAGTAAGGATAACACTACTGCACCCACCAGGTAGATCAGCGGCAGCATAGGACTGAGGCGGTAAGCTACAATCGTAACGAACACGATACCTACCAGTGTGGCGAAAAGGATATTGATAAAATTGGTAATAAACTTCTCACAATCGGCACGGGCTTTGATCAGAACAGAGAGCGTCTCTCCGCTGCGCTGATCTTCAAATTCCTGGAAAGGCAGCTGCAAAGAGTGTTTCAGTCCATCGGTATATAATCTTGCACCAAATTTCTGGATGATCACATTCACGGCATAATCCTGGAAGGCTTTGGCAATCCGTGAGATCATAGCAGAACCGATAATTAACCCCAGACCCAGCAGGATGCCGTTAAAATAAGCCTGCTCTGCCCCTGCGCGGAAAGCCTCAACTTTAGACGCATAAGGATTGATCAGGTAATTACCCAGTATATAGGGGGTCATTAAAGAGAATACCTGGTTGATGGCCGCCAGTAGCAGCGCCAGGATGATAAGCAGCTTATATCTGCTCAGGTATTGGTATAACAGTTTCATACAGTAAAATAAAAATTAGTCATGACATTCCATCATCAGCAGGTCCCCTGTTTCATAAGACACTTTTACGAAGCCGTCCTCCAGCACATGGTTAGAGCTGCCGGTACGATACCCCGCGGTAAGGGTCTCGTTTTGCAAGGTATATTGCAGATTCTGGGAGGTGATACCCGTTACGGTACCGATCGGTATGAGCGAAATAATCGTGTTGGCTGCATACCATTTTTCAAAAGAATAGGGTAAGGTATAGATCTTGGAGTAGTCGTCGTAGAGAACAATCTTTAACTGATCCCGGAAGCGCACAATATTACAGATATTGGTAATGGTATGATCTGCTCTGCGGCCCGTAGCCCATACGACATTAGCGGCTTTAAAGTCGCGGCCCACCAGGTAGCGGAAAGCCTTTTCCAGGTCTGTTGATTCCTGGCAGTAATCATGAATGATCTCCAGAGGGTATTGTTTCTCCTGGTAATAATGCGCATCAAAGCTGCGGTCAAAATCCCCGATCAGCACATCAATCTTAATCCCCAGCTCCATCACACGCGTTACAGCGCTGTCCAGGACCACTACCAGCGGCGACCATTCCAGCAACTCATTCAACAGGTCCATACTGCAAGCCTCGCCATTGGCGATGATGAGTGCAGGTTCCTGATTGTCACGGATAATGTGGTGTGAAGACATGGATATGATTAAGCTTGCAAAAGTAACTTTTTTCACCCGAATGCTCCGTTAAATTGATGTGATATTGCTATAAAGCAGATTTATCATCAGGTAAGGTGTAAACAGGCGTAATTCCCAGTGATTTCCGTTTCTATTATCAGCCACAAAGTTCTACCTTTGCACGCATGAGTCAAGCATACAACAGAATCCTGGTTACAGCAGCCTTACCATATGCCAACGGACCAGTACACATCGGGCACCTGGCCGGATGTTATCTGCCTTCCGATATATATGTTCGTTTTCAGCGTGCCCGCAAGCAAGATGTTAAATTTATCTGTGGCACAGATGAGCATGGTGTGCCTATTGCAATTCGTGCGATGAAGGAAGGTGTAAGCCCGCAGGAAGTTGTAGACAAGTATCATAAAATTATCGGCGACAGCTTTGCCGGTATGGGTATCTCATTCGATATCTTTTCCCGTACCACAACTGATGTACACCGCCAGACCTCACAGGCTTTCTTCCGCAAGCTATATGATGATGGTCTGTTTGAAGAAAGAGAAAGTGAACAGTATTTCGACGAGGAAAAACAAACCTTCCTGGCCGATCGTTATATCGTAGGTACCTGCCCGATCTGTAGCAATGAGAATGCCTATGGCGATCAATGTGAAAAATGTGGCAGCACCTTGTCTCCGGAGCAGCTGATCAACCCGAGAAGCGCCCTGAGTAATGCCGTACCGGTGAAGAAAAAAACCAAGCACTGGTATTTCCCTTTGAATAAATATGAAGATTTCCTGAAAGAATGGATCGTAGAGGGTAAAAAAGACGAGTGGAAATCGAATGTATATGGACAGTGTAAAAGCTGGCTGGATAGCGGCCTGCAGCCACGTGCCATGACTCGAGACAGTAACTGGGGCGTACCGGTTCCGGTAGAAGGTGCAGACGGAAAAGTGCTGTACGTATGGTTCGACGCACCGATCGGTTATATCTCTGCTACCAAAGAATTATTGCCACAGAGCTGGGACGATTACTGGAAAAAAGATGATACCAAACTGGTACACTTTATCGGTAAGGACAATATCGTATTCCACTGTATCATCTTCCCTGCTATGCTGAAGGCGCATGGCGGCTACATACTTCCTGAAAATGTTCCGGCAAATGAATTCCTGAACATTGAGGGAGACAAAGTATCTACCTCCCGCAACTGGGCTGTGTGGATCGATGAATACCTGAAAGACTTCCCGGATATGCAGGATACCCTGCGCTATGTATTATGTGCCAATGCACCGGAAACAAAAGATAATGACTTTACCTGGAAGGACTTCCAGACCCGCCATAACAGCGAGCTGGTAGATATCTTCGGTAACTTCATCAACCGTGCTATGGTGCTGATGCATAAATTATGCGACGGCAAAGTTCCGGCTTATCATGAGGCTGAAAAGACCGATCTGGATATCAACATTATTAAAGATATACAGGCGGCAAAACAAAAGATAGAACAATCTATTGAGCATTATAAATTCAGAGATGCCCTGTTCGAGGTAATTGACATCGCTCGTAAAGGAAATAAATATTTACAGGAAGTAGCGCCTTGGACATTGGCCAAAACGCCTGAGCTGAAAGCTGAGAATCAGGCCAAGATCGATAACTGTCTGCACATAGCCTTACAGCTGACGGCTAACCTGGCCATTTTTGCCAATCCGTTCCTGCCGTTTACCACTAAGAAAATCTGCTCTATGCTGACGGTAGTGGATAAAATGCTGGAATGGGAAAATGCAGGTAGAATGGATCTATTGCGTAAAGGCTATCCGCTGCGTGCACCGGAATTGCTGTTCCGTAAGATTGATGACAGCGAGATCGAAGCACAGAAGGAGAAATTACAGGCCAATGCAAAGCAGTCTGTAATACTGGCTCCTGAAGCCCCTGCAGAACCTGCAGCGCCAGAATTGAAGCCTGTTATTGAGTTTGACGATTTTGCCAAAGTAGAGCTGCGTGTAGGTACCATTCTGCAGGCCGAAAAAGTGAAGAAAGCAGACAAACTGCTGCAGCTGGAAGTAGACCTGGGTTTTGAAAAAAGAACGATTGTGTCAGGTATTGCCCTGCATTACCAGCCGGAAGAGGTAATCGGACAGCAGGTAGTAGTTGTGGTAAACCTTGCTCCGCGCAAGATGCGTGGCATTGAAAGTGCAGGTATGATCCTGATGGGAGAAGATGCAGCAGGTAAGCTGGTCTTCATCTCCCCGAAAAATATAGTGAACAGTGGTGTTGAGGTAAAATAGAAGCGTGTACACGAAGAATAATGATTGCAACATTAATATCAGATTTTGGAAACAAAGACAACGCAGTAGCGATAGCCAAGGGTTTGATCCTGAAATCAAATCCTGAGTTAAGGCTTATCGACCTAACGCATGAGGTAGCCCCTTATGATCTGTTGCAATGCAGCTACCTGTTGAACAGTGCTTTCCGTAATTTTCCGGAGCGTACCATTCATATCTCCATGTTTGATATCATGCACCAGAATCCTTCCCGGATCCTGTTTGCATTGCTGGAAAACCAGGTGATCATCAGCGCAGATAATGGAATGTTCACCTTTACCTTTCCCCATAGTGATATTAAGATATGGGAGTACCGGGACAGTGAGTCGGCCAACTATATAGAATGGTTGCGCAAAGCTTCACAGCTGATACACGAAATGCATGCTGCCAATTTTCATTTCGAAATGCTGGATGCATCCATATGTACCCCGGAAGTACAGACGACACCATTAAGAGCCAAGGTAAAAGAAAATCAGCTGGATTGCCATGTCATCCATATTGACCGCTTTGGTAATGTGGTATTGAATATTACCCGTGAAGATTTTGAAGCTTGCCGTAATGGCCGTCGGTTCAGCATCCGCATCCCGCGTAATATACCCGTTACACAGCTGAGCCATAATTATAATGACGTTATACCCGGAGAGCGCCTGTGCCTGTTCAACAGTGCGGGCTACCTGGAGATCGCTATCAGAGAGGGTTCTGCGGCCCAGTTGCTCGGACTTGAATTGTTTAAAAAAGACCAATTGATCTATAATATTATCCCTATAGAATTTTCATGATGATCCGTATTGTAAAGATGACTTTTGTGCCGGAACGTGTGCCGGAATTCCTGGAACTATTTACGGAGCGTAAGGAACGCATCCGTAACCAGGAAGGTTGCAGCCGCCTGGAATTGCTGAAAGATATTGCACAGGATAATGTATACTTTACCTACAGTTACTGGGACGGGCCCGAATACCTGGAGCAGTATCGCTGCAGCGATTTTTTTGCCGATACCTGGAAGCATACCAAAGCTTTATTTGCTGATAAAGCGCAAGCCTGGTCCGTGAATCGTGAAGTAGTACTTGATTAAGATTCCTGATTTTTAATAAAACATACGGAG